>Ga0114956_1003183_pt1 | contig 12720 bp, 13 predicted proteins | sample MaitaG_FD_87304 | JGI IMG/M metagenome (GOLD analysis project Ga0114956, IMG submission 87304) | Marine algal microbial communities from Maine, USA - Maine_Asex2 metaG | ecosystem: Host-associated > Algae > Red algae > Unclassified | place: Maine, USA | collected 2015-01-05 | reverse complement strand
TCGACCTCAGTGAGGTCGATCTGGGATTAAAGGAGAAAGATTCTCGATACACAAAGTGAACTACCGCTTATGGCTTAAAGCTTACTGATAAATCCAAAAAGTGGGACAAACAAATGCTTAAAGCCCGTAGAGAGCATTCAAAAATGCTGTCTGGGATTTTGGAACAACCCAATAATAATCGTTTGACCGCAGAGTGGTCACTGTAGGTTAGTTAAAGTAACATGGAAAAGAATTCGACCTCAGCGAGGTCGCTCTAGGATGAAAGGAGAAACATTCTCGATACACAAAGTGAACTACCGCTTATGGCTTACAGCTTAAAGCTAAAATCCAGTAACCTAAATATAAAGAAGAACATTGTCGATTATCAACTTGAAACTAACCACTAACAACTAAAAAAATAATGGCAGAAATAGACAAGAATATCGTGCGCTCAGGTGAAATCATCATGAAAGCACACCTCAACAAAGACAACATGCCTGCGAAACTCGAATGGAAAGCCAGTGATGGTCCGCATGCGAAGTTTGAGGACTGTGGTGCTTTTTTAATTTCCGTTTGGGACAGAGAACGCAAAGAACAATTGCAGGTGAATTTGTGGGAGTTGGAAATGACGATGGAAGAAATGAACCACTTCTATTTTCAGACGCTCATTAATTTATCGAATACCATGGAGCGCTCTACACGCAACGCGGAGGAGGCCGAACACTTGCGCGAATATGCCAAGGAATTTGGTATCCGAAACAATGTATTGAAGAAGAAAGAAGAGAAGGAAGAGAAATAAGCTCTAAGCTCTAAGCTCTAAGCTCTAAGCTCTAAGCTCTAAGCTCTAAGCTCTAAGCTCTAAGCTCTAAGCTCTAAGCTCTAAGCTCTAAGCTCTAAGCTCTAAGCTCTGCTATTTGTTTAGTTAGCCGGCTATGTTGAGTCGAGTTTCTTCTCGATCAGACTTTTTTCACGATTTGTTTTGGCTAAGTTCAAAGCGCTGTTGAGATGCTTCTTTCTCTTTACAGGATTTCCGATTTGATGATAGAGATCGGCGAGTAAGGAGTGGTATAAATGATGCGAATCAAGTTGGAGTTTTAAGGCTTCAGCGATGGCCTCCTTTGGCCCGTTGGCTTTTGAAAGTGCGTAGGTTCGATTCAGGGCCGCAATGGGCGAGTAATCGAGTTGCAATAGGAAGTTGTACAATTGCAAAATGCTCTCCCAGCGCTCCTTTTTATCGGGCTGGGTGTGCCAATAGGCGATGGCCGCCTCAAGATGGTACTTGCTTAGCTTCTCCCCTGCCGCAGCCAGATTTAGGTATTGATCGCCTTTCTCCATCAGCTCCTTGTTCCACAGCGCACTGTCCTGCTCATCGTAGAGCACAAAATCTCCCTGTCCATCAATGCGCGCTTCGAACCTCGAAGCATGAAAGCACATCAGAGCCAGCAAAGCATGAACCTGAGGTTGACGGGTTAAGTTATTCGAAACCAGTAGTAGATTGAGACGCATGGCCTCGAGACACATGTCTTTGTTTAATGTAAAATCTGGATTGGAGGAATAATAACCTTCATTGAACAAAAGGTATAAGGTCGTTAAAACCGCGGCCAATCGCTCCGACAATTCTCGTGGGGGCGGTAAATCTAAGCTCATGCCCGACTCGCGTAATTTGGCCTTAGCCCGGAAGAGCTTCTTGTTAATGGCTTCTTTGTTCGACAACAAAGCAGAGGCAATTTCCGCAATTCCAAAGCCACACAAAACCCTCAAGGCCAAAGCTATTTGCGCATCTTTTGGGATGCTGGGATCGCAGGCGGTAAATAGCATCTTCAACTGACTGTCTTGAATGATGCCTTCGTTTAGTTCCAGATTTTCTACTGCATTCAATGAAAAATTCGCTTCCATTTTTACATCCTTTTCTACTTTATTGACACGAAGTTGATTTCTTCTTAAGTAGTCTTTCGTCTTGTTTTTTGCGACCGTATACAACCACCCCACTTGATTGTCTGGCAAGCCCCTCTTGCCCCAAGTTTCTGACGCGGCCAAAAATGTGTCGGCTACAATGTCTTCGGCAAATTGAATGTCTTGCAATCCATAAACCTTACAGAGTACAGCAATCAATTTGCTGTACTCTGTCCTAAAAAGGTTCGGTATTATTTCAGAATTATTCAATTGTGATTGTATTTATTATTCTGCCAGGCTAAGACCAAAAGTCTAAAATTCCTCCCATCAAAGCAAAGCAGATGAGCCAAAATCCAGTATTTAAGAGAATGTTTTTGGCTCCTTGCTTTTGGAATAGACCCAAACAAACCACAACAGGTATTACTAGGGTCATGGCAAAAATTGACCCATGGAGCGCTCCATGTGCAAAGGTGTGAAAGCTGGAAAATACCAACTCTCCAGTGGTGCCAACGTCTTTGTGAAACATTTCAATATTGATCTTCAGGAAGAAAGCGATAACTATAGAGAGGAGAAAGGCATTGCCATAAATCAGCGCTTCGTTTCGGTTTTGCATGTCTTCGGCAGTGAAGCCGAGGCTCGCTAGCCAGGTTTTTCCGAACAAAGGTCCGAAGTAAATGGCTCCCACTAAATTAGGGATGATTGCGGCTGCTAGTATTGCTAAAATGCTTATTTCGGGCATCATGATGTTCTTGATTTGTGAGTTTGAATGAATTGTTTCTGTCGATTGCGAACCACTGTTTGCCAGCGTTCTCAATCCTCTAACTGTCTTTGGGGGGAAAGCCGGTCCCACCATTGGGGGCAGTGGGACCGACTTGTTTATCTTTTAGATATCCAATTCCATGAATTGGCGTACCTCAACGTGCCCACCGACATCTAGGATCGGGCAACCTTTGGCCATCTCGACGGCATCGTCTTCCGACTCTGCTTTCACGATGATGTAGCCACCAATTATTTCCTTGACTTCCGCATATGGGCCGTCGGTTACTACATTGTTTGGCTTCACCACTTTGCCTTGATAATCAAGCTGGTTGGTGCTTGAAAATTTACCTTGCGCGGCGATCCCGCCAATCCAATCTTGCCATTTCTTGATCTCGGCCTGAATGTCCTCCTGCGAAGGTTGGTAGTTTGCATCCGGTACGTGGCGGAAAAGCATCATAAATTCTTTCATCTTCAATTTGTTTTAAAGGTTAATCATTGAATTCGCCCCCATGACGAATGAGTTAGAGTGAATTGGACAGAAATGATCCAGTTTTTCTCACTTTTCTTTCAAAAACGTTGTAAAATATTAATAATCAGCGTTTAAGCAAACATATTTTCTTGCTTTAACAAAGGCGTATTGGGATAAATGCTGCGCCTGAACCCATTTTCAGATCACTTTCTGAATGTAGTTTATCAGATCTATCTATGATCTAAATCGTGAGGCTTACTTCAAAATCAAGCTTTCCCCTTCAGATCAGTCTTACTTCATAGAATCAACAAGTACAGCGGGGAATCCACCTGAGAAAGCAGTGAATGGGTCGAGGAAGATGAATACAATACCTTTAAACGGATACTAGTATCTGCGCTTTTTTCGATGCGAAAAGGATCTACAAAAATTTCATCTTAAGAATAAAAAGTATAACACAAAGAGGGATTGATACTTTCACTATTAAGGAGTTTTGAACTTCAACAATACCAAAAATGGAACCTATTGCCCATCTATCATGGATCTCAGTCGCTAGTTTCCAACTCCCTTTGTATGAAAACAACATAAACTTAGGCGCTCTACTGTAAGGTCTTTCAATCGATGCAATTTCTTCATATCGAAACTTATGCTCATGCTCTCTGCATCCTTTTCCTCAGGCGTGTAATCAAAATCGAAGCAGTTACCTTTATTCAGCAATTCTTCCATTTGCCTATCAGTAATGCCATTCACTTCTGAAATTAATTGCTGAGGTATTTCCTGATACATGATTCCGTTTGCAAAATCTTCGCCCACTTCAGCATAGGAAAACGTTTTTGTGTTTGCTTAGTTTGTCAAAGTCCAAAAAATGTAGCGCTCGAAGTAAATGTGATCTGCTGGAAGCACCTTAGAATGCAGAATGGGAACGGGAATGGGAATGGGAAAGAATATCTTCTCCCGCTAAAAGAATCGATCTTATAGAATCGAAGTTTCATTATCTCAGAATACTTTTCGAAAGCAAATCTATTTAGATTTTTTCACTAAACTTCCCTTCAATATCAATTCCTCGATCTTCTCGTTGTCTGATCGATTCTGAACGTGTTTAGAATCTTCGAGTAATACCGTTTCTTTTAAGGAAGAAAATATCTTTTCCGATCTTTTGATCATTTTCTCACCTGGAAATATTATGTCTTGTTTTGCCGCAATTAAAGTTATGGGGGTAGTAATTTTCTTGGCCTCTGAATCACTAATAATTGGTACGGGATCGAAATCCATATTAAAATGCAGAAATACCTTTGAAAGAAATTTGATGGCGAATTCATCTTTAGCTGTGAAGACTTCTCCCAGAAATTTCTCTACATACTTTAATTTTTTACTAAAAATGTAAATTTTCATCGGTATAAAAACCTTAAAAATGAGCTTGAAAGGATTTCCATTGACAATGTAAGCGGGAGCAGATAAAAACACTTCCTCCACTCGCTCCTCGTTATTGATAAGTGTTTTGAGAATTACTAAACCACCAAATGAAAAACCCACCAGTGTTACTTTCTCCAATCCAAGCAGTTTAATAACTTCATTCAACCATTTTCCATAGGAATCGTCTTTCATGCTCATCCGGAGCTCCGCACTTTTGTTGGGTTGTGCCAATACATCGACTGCAAAAACCTGATACTTCTTCGATAAATTCGGATAGGTTTCCAGACTGATTGGCGCGCAAGCGTTTGATCCATGCACGATGATTAATGGAGGATTCGATGGACTACCAGTTACAATCACATGGGTCTCACCGAAGCTAGAGTTGACCGTTCTGAGTTCAAACTCAATATCCAGCTCCAGTAGCTTTTGATCGTAGAGCTCAAAAATCTCCTTCTTCCCTGATTCTGATTTAAAAAGCGATGGCATGTTATTCTTTTTGCGAATTGTTTAAATGCCGACGACTTAAACGCAGCTGTAAGCTATAAGCCGTAAGCGAATTGGAACATCATTCCTCAGCTGCGTGCTTTAGCGCTAGGTAGGTGACGGCATTCGGTAATGCCGCACAGCGGATCTCCCAATATCTTACAGATCACAGATAAGAATCCAACGACCTATACATCTCGGATTATGAAGATAACAGCTAATTCTAGAGGATGTTGAGGGTTGAACGCTCTTAACATTACCCGCCAAACAGGCCGCGAACGCGCTTGAATATGAAAGTAAATGGATAGAAGAGCTTTCCCAAACGAGTAATGGACTCTTCACTGATGAGATCGGAATCTTGACTGGCTTTGTAAATGAGAAAAATGGCCAATGGGAAAAGGAAGTAACTCGAAAACCACACCCCATGAAAGGATGAGATCACCAACTCCTCGGCCAACTTTCGGCCCATGGTATTCAAAATGTGGTAGGTCATGTAGAGCACAATGGAAACGACCATGGGCATACCCAATCCACCCTTACGAATAATAGCTCCTGTGGCCGCCCCAATGAGAAAGAGGACAATGCAGGAAAATGAGAGGGCGTATTTGTTGTAAATGTAAATCCAGTATTGGATGCTTTTTTTCGAACGACTCCCACCCTGCTTGGCCGCCCAAGTGGTGAAACTCTTGACGTTTCGAGCGTCGTCTCTCGCCTTTTTCACCAAAGAAGCTCGTTGTTTTTTGGGGAAATTCAAGAGTGCCAACAATGAGCTATCCGACTCACTTTTCCCCATTCCTAAGAAAAGGCTATCGGGACTTTCCTTCACCTCTAGCTCTTTTTTAATCGCCTTGAAGTAGGGCTTTATTTGATCTTTTAATTTCTTCGGTAGCCTAGCTCTGCGTGCCGTCAATGAGTCGAGCTGACCTTTCAGTTGAGCGATACTCATCATCTTTGGGTTGCGCTCGAAGATGTTCTCTTTGGCCTCTTGGAACTCAAAAACGCTCATGTCCATGACCAAATCGAATTCCTCGAAACTCATACGCATGTGCTCATTGTGGTCACGCTTTTCGGGCGTTTCCTTCATTTCATCGTATTTAAAACCCTTGTAAAGCTTAAATATGAGCACACTGTCATTGGCCGGGGCGTACATTTCGCCGCGTTCCGCTGAAATCACCATGGAATGTTTGCCTTTTTCGGTGTGATCCCAAATTAAAACATCGTGTAACGTGATATTGTCTTCGCCCTTTCGGCCAATCTTGATCACATAACCCTCAATTTCGCTATTGAAAACGCCCTCTTTTAGGTTCAAAGCAGGTTTCGCCCTTACCACCGAATACAATCGAGTAGTGTACTTAAGATTCACAATAGGTAAAATCCAGTTGGAAAAGTAAAAGGCAAGCACAGACAGAAAGAGCACGGTCACAAACAGGGGCATCATAAAGCGCAGTAAGCTAATGCCTGCCGACTTTAGAGCCACCAGCTCATAATGTTCACCAAGACTACCGAACGTGATTATCGAGGCCAGTAAAATGGCCAATGGCAAAACCATAGGAACCAAGGAGAGACTGAGGTAAAAGACCAATTCTAAAAGCACCTCGTTGTCGAAGCCCTTTCCAATCAAATCATCAATGTGCTTCCAGAGAAATTGAAGGATGAAGACCAACAAGCCAATGAAGAGGGTGACCAAGAATGGACCCACGAAGGACTTTAACAGTAAAAGGTCGATTTTCTTTATCACAGTCGACGATAAAAGGTATCAGAAATCTGTCAATACCTCAATTGGTACTGATCGATTCTGGTTCAGTATGATTTCGTGAATTACAACGTCTATTCCTTTCGAAACGTTGCTCGTGAATTGTGGCCCATCTAAAATGGATGCCACTTCCTACAATTTTCAATAAAACGCTAGTTAGCTCCGCCGAGGCTGCTTTTCAAACGATTGATCTGAGTTTCCCAGAACAATGCCTGGTCAGACACTTCATCGTCATCCAAAAATTCGCTTACAAACAAAATGGTTGAGTTGCTGATTTCTGACTTTTCGATTTTGAACTCCAAGAATTCATCATCTTCACTGTCTTCCATCTTGTAACGCACCATTTGATCTTCATCTGAGAGAATCATACGGGCCTTCTCCTCGTATCCATCCCAAAAAAAGCTAAAATCGTTTTCCAAGCTGTCTACATGATCTGCAAACCATTGGGTCAAACCCTCCGTTGTTGTTAAAAACTGAAACAATATACCTGGTGAAGATTTGATTGGAAAATCAAAAGTCACCTTCTTCTTATCTGACATTTAGTCACTTATTTATCTATAGACCGCAATTATAACGAAAAAGCGCAGTTTTCAAAGGTTTTCTGAAACTTATTCGCCGCATAGATACATTATATAGGTGAATAACACTAAAAACTATGAATAATAGCTGGTCTCCACCCACAAGATGTGGAAATATTTCCGTCATAGGGCACTTTCCAATGCTCTTTTTTTAGTATAGTTTTGGCTTATCGGCTGTCCCCCTTACATATCAACAACTCTATTACCATTTCTTGAATACTGAAAAATACTTCTATGAGGCAACTGAAGATTACCAAATCTATTACAAACCGCGAAAGTCAGTCGCTGGAAAAATACCTCCAGGAGATCGGCAAAGTCGATCTCTTGACACCCGAACAGGAGGTAGATCTGGCTCAGCGAATTAAACAAGGTGATCAAGATGCATTAGAATCCCTAACCAAAGCAAACCTCCGATTTGTGGTATCTGTGGCTAAACAGTACCAGAATCAAGGCTTGTCGCTGAGTGATTTGATCAATGAGGGTAACCTCGGACTGATCAAAGCAGCTCAAAGATTTGATGAAACACGTGGTTTCAAGTTCATTTCTTACGCGGTTTGGTGGATTCGTCAATCCATCTTGCAGGCATTGGCTGAGCAGTCACGTATCGTACGTTTACCGCTCAACAAGGTCGGATCACTGAACAAGATCAACAAAGCGTTCTCCATGCTAGAGCAGGAGTTCGAAAGAGAACCATCTGCATCTGAACTTGCAGAGGTACTTGACATCGAAAGCGACGAAGTAGAAACTACTCTGGGAGTAGCCGCTCGTCATGTATCGGTGGATGCACCATTCATCGAGGGAGAAGACAATTCGCTCTTGGATGTATTGGAAAACAGCAACACAGCCATGACCGATTCAGGTTTGGCCTACAATGAGTCGCTATCTCGTGAGATCGACCGTTCATTGTCTACCCTAACAGATCGTCAAAAAGATGTGATCAAACTCTACTTCGGCATAAGCGTAGAGCACAGCATGTCTTTGGAAGATATTGGGGAGCGATTCGGACTTACTCGTGAGCGCGTGCGCCAAATCAAAGACAAGGCGATCAACAAATTGCGAGCAACTTCACGTAGCAAGCACTTGAAAGCGTACTTGGGAGCCTAATTTTCCCAGAAAATTGAAATAAAATCAAAGAGAGATACTTCTATCTGTGCAAACGGGTAGAAGTATTTTTATTTTTGTGCTCCCGACTAGATTGCGGGCATCAGCATAATCGCAAAGAAGCAAACGCATGTTTGATAATTTACAAGACAGATTAGAGAAAGCCTTTAAGAACATTAAAGGCCAAGGAAAAATCACGGAACTCAATATAGCAGCCACTTTGAAGGACATTCGTCGTGCTTTGGTGGAAGCAGATGTGAACTATAAAATTGCCAAGGAATTTACCGACAACGTAAAATCCAAAGTGATGGGCGAAGAGGTACTCTTAGCTGTTCAGCCTGGGCAACAGATGGTGAAAATTGTCAAAGATGAGCTCGCGAAGCTCATGGGTGGTACCAAAGCGGACTTTAACCTAGAGGGAAAGCCCGCAGTTGTACTCCTGGCTGGCTTGCAAGGTTCTGGTAAAACAACCTTTTCTGCGAAGTTGGCAATGCTGATGAAAACAAAGCATGGTAAGAAGCCCTTGCTGACTGCCTGTGATGTATATCGACCAGCGGCCGTTGAGCAGTTGCGCGTATTGGGTGAGCAAATCAATTGTCCGGTATACCTCGAACTCGATAACAAGAACCCTGTAGAGATTGCTCAAAACGCCATAGAACACGCCAAAACGCGTGGATACAACTTGGTTATTGTCGATACAGCCGGTCGTTTGTCGATCGATGAAGACATGATGAGCGAGATTGCCAACATCAAAAACGCCATCAATCCAGAAGAAACACTCTTTGTGGTAGACTCAATGACGGGACAGGATGCGGTGAATGTAGCCAAGGCCTTTAACGATCGATTGAATTTCAATGGCGTGGTCTTGACCAAGCTTGATGGTGATTCTCGTGGTGGTGCAGCTCTTTCGATTAGTTACATTGTTGAAAAGCCGATCAAGTTTATCTCCACGGGTGAGAAACTCGACAAGGTAGATTTCTTCCACCCTGACCGTATGGCCCAGAGAATTTTGGGTATGGGTGATGTGATTTCCTTGGTGGAAAGAGCACAAGAGCAGTTCGACGAAAAAGAAGCGGAGAAACTACAAGCAAAAATTCGCAAGAATCAATTCAACTTCAATGACTTCCTCAACCAGCTGAATCAGATTCGGAAGATGGGAAGCATCAAGGAGCTGATGGGTATGATTCCGGGAATGTCGAAACAACTGAAAGACATTGATGTTAGCGATAAGGATTTCAAAAAGATTGAAGCCATTATATTATCGATGACGGAAGCAGAAAGAGAGGATCCAAAGATGATGAGCGACTCGTCTCGCCGTTTGCGATTGGCCAAAGGAAGTGGAAATTCCATCCAAGAGGTCAACCAATTCGTTAAGCAATTCGAAGAGATGCGCAAGATGATGAAGCAGATGAGCAACATGGGCATGGCTGGAAAGGCTTTGAAGGGCTTGCCCTTTGGAAAGAGGTAGACCTCTATTACAGGGGCAGTTGGCAGGAGCAGGAGCAGGAGCAGGAGTTCTTGCCGCGGATTGCCGAAATACTAAAATAGATCAATGAGCCCTGACTTCGGTCGGGGCTTTTTTGTGCTGACTGAATTACTTCAGCGAAAAAAAAATGAAATCACGATTGACCAGCGTTAACTGATGGGTGCACGTTCCACACCACCGTACGTACGGTTCACTTTCCGGTCGGCTCGCATAGGGCGGTTCACTAAATCGAAACCTTGAATAGTAGTTGATCATTGCAACACATCCTTTACGTTTAATTAAGTAAGGCCGCTTTTCTTGTGTATACGCACATTACCACAGCGGGTAAAACAGCTGTCAAAAGCTTCTAGACTCAATGGACTTTTGATGTATTGCGTAAGTGCTTGGCTATCGGTGCTCAATGTCTTAACTTCAGCACTGAAGGGCATCGGTGCTATATAGGTAATAGCATTTCAAGGGGTGTATACACAATTGTTTTAGCGGTAACAAAAATGAACTCAAAATGTAAAATGAATCTATCTATAAAGGAAATAAAAAAACGAATTGACAAGTTAGAGATACTCAATGGAGAACTTGATAATTTTAGTGGCTTTGCGATAAGCATAACTCGTTTGACAGTTATTAAATATTTATGTAAAGATAGTCTAGCAATGTGTGGCTATGCTTTAGAAATAGCAAAAAAAACCAAGACAAGAATAGAGTATAAAGAGAACGAAAAAGATATCAAAAAAACGGTGAATTTGAGTTTGAAAATCATGAACTCAATAATGAAACAATCTAAAGAACAAAATTCTCTTGAAATTAATGCAGATGATGAAAAACAAATTCAACGTTTATTATCTGCTTTTTGCAGCTATCAAAATGATAGAAAGAGAGTTCATTGGTCAGATGTTCGTTTAATAAAAAACTGGCAAATACTTATTATTGAAGATGCATTGAATTGCTTTGAATATTCTGAAGATCCAAGAAAAGGATATGAGTTAACCCGAATTTATACAGAAAAATATGATTCATCATTTGGAACAGGATTAATACCAAAGTCTAAAGAACTGCTTCTTGATGTAACTAGATATTGGAAAAAGTATTACAAAAATATATCAAGGGAAAAATGAAGAATACCGCTAATCGAGTAGACGGCCCCACCAGAGCTAACTGATGGTGCGCCTCTCACAGCACCTTACAGACGGCCCGCTTCCGGTCGGCTCGCATACGGCGGTTCACTAAATCTAAATTTTGAATTTTGAGTAGTAGTCGATCATACCCTTTACGTTTAAGTAAAGGCCGCTTTTCTTGTGTATACGCACATTACCATCGGGAGACAACATAGATTTGCAAGTGATGCTCTTCTGGTGTATTTTTACACCAAACAATAGATAATGGCAAGACAAAGTATATCACTTACAGAGCCAAATGATAAATGGCTGAAAGACCAAGTATCCAGCAAAGAATACACTAGTAAGAGTGAACTCGTTAATGATTTGATTAGACAAGCAAGAAAGCAACAAGTAGAAATAGATTGGATCAGGGTAAAATTGGAACAATCAGAAAGGAGTGGATTCACTTCTGAAACAAAAGAGCAGATCCTGACAGAGTCAAAAATTAGACTCAGTGAGTAGCTACAAATTAAGCAACGCAGCGAAAGAAGATTTGATCCCAATTCATCATTGGGGCACCAAGAAATTTGGACCAACTCAAGCTGATAAATATTTTGATAATTTCTTTAGCCATTTTGAAATTATAGGCCGTCGCCCTTATTCCTTTGAAGCAGTTGATTACTTAAAAACTGGCTATCGTAGATGCCCATGCGGATCGGACAGCATTTACTATAGAATTGGAAACGGCTGTGTCGAAATAATGGCAGTAATAGGTAAACAAGATTTAGAAAATTTGTAATAGAAGTCCAATGTTGTCTCGAATTCAAGTAAGGGGTCGAAAAGAAATAACATTCCGTTTTCAACTTTGACATTTTCAAAATTACTTCGTTAGAAAGCCTGGTTCCCGACGACTCGACAAAGCCCTGCTGTGACTACGTTTTCAGTCCTACGAGGCACCGCTCGTACTTTTAAAAATCTCTTTGTTCAAAATCGGAAACTTATTTATCATCGACCCCTAAGCTCCTCTCCTTCTTCTTCACAGGTGAAAAAGACAACTAATGGAAAAATTGACATCACTAAACAAACATCTCGCTAAGAATAGAGGACCTAAAGGATCTAAAAGTCGCGTAAAGTTTGATGCGGATTCATTAGCATATAGAATTGGTGTCATGCTTCAAGAAGTCCGAAAGGAAGCGAAGCTGACCCAGGAGCAATTAGCGGAAAAGACTGGGACTAAAAAAAGTTATATCTCAAGAATTGAAACCGGCAAAAGCGATATACAATTAAGCACATTCTACAAGTTAATAGAAATTGGATTGGGCAAGACCCTCAACATCAGCATCAACTAAGAAAGCACGATGCCATAATCGAGTAGACGGCCCCACCAGAGCTAACTGATGGGCTTCGCCTCTCACACCACACCGTACATACGGCCCCGGTTCCGGTCGGCTCGCATACGGCGGTTCACTAAATCGAAATCTTGAATTTTGAGTAGTAATCGATCATTGACACATATCCTTTATGTTTAAGTAAGACTACTTTTCTTGTAGTTCCAAGTATGGGACTTAGAGCCATCCACCCATTCTTGCTCTACTACAGGCATTAGCTAGTCCTTTCTCTACTCCTCGCTGAATAAGATGCTTACGCTTTGGATCAGGCTTCTTCCATTCATGCCAGATACAGTATACGGTCCAAGGAAAAATTGTTTGAGAATG
>Ga0114956_1003182_pt1 | contig 12726 bp, 11 predicted proteins | sample MaitaG_FD_87304 | JGI IMG/M metagenome (GOLD analysis project Ga0114956, IMG submission 87304) | Marine algal microbial communities from Maine, USA - Maine_Asex2 metaG | ecosystem: Host-associated > Algae > Red algae > Unclassified | place: Maine, USA | collected 2015-01-05 | reverse complement strand
TCGATGCCAAATTCCTGCACCAACTCGGCGTTGGTCGAGACAGCCACAAAGTGCTTGGCCACATCGGCTTGCGACCCAAATTTCAAAAACCAACTTCGGGCCGAGCGTGCATTGGTCATCGTCTCGATCGTAGTAAATGTTTTCGATGCAATGACGAAAAGGGTCGTCTCCGCATCGAGTTTGGCCAAGGTATCTGATAAATGCGAACCGTCAATATTGGACACAAAATGTACATCAAGACCCTCGACATGGTATGGCGTCAGCCCCTCATACACCATCATGGGCCCTAGATCAGAACCCCCAATACCGATATTGACGACATCCGTGATTCTCTTACCAGTAAAACCTTGTTTGCTGCCATCGTGGATTTGAGTGACGAAAGCAGACATTTTATCCAATTCGCGATGAATCAGCGGCAACACATTTTGGCCCTCTACCTTCACTTCCGCCTTAAGTCGTGTGCGCAGGGCAGTATGCAAGACCGCTCGGCCTTCCGTTACATTTATTTTTTCTCCGGCAAACATAGCTGCACGATTTTCTTCCAACCTGCACTCTTTGGCTAGCTGCACGAGTAGTTGCAATGTCTCATCCGTGAGATGATTTTTGGAATAGTCGAGTAGCAAGTCTTCAAGCTCGATAGCAAATTTATCGCAACGTCCAGAATCTTCATCAAAGCGCTCGATCAGTGTCTTCTGTCGGATCGCTTCATAATGTTCCTGCAGGTTCTTCCAAGCTTCGGTTGTTGTGGGATTGATAGAGGTCAGTGTCATCTATGATTGAATTTTCTCAGGCAAATGTAACCCCTTTTGCACCATCCTTGTTGTCTGCTGTCATGTTCAAATTTTCAATTTTTTCATTGAAAAATGTACCGATAAGATCGTAGCTTCGGATGATACTACGCTCTCAACAATGACCATTCAACAAGATCATGGAAAACAAGGTGAGCAACTGGCCAAAGAATTTCTTGAATCTAAGGGATACGTCATATTGAATCAGAATTGGCAAGCAGGCCGTGCGGAGATCGATTTGATTGCCAGGCACGATGATCAGATCATATTTGTGGAGGTAAAAGCTCGATCGTATACATACTTTGGCCGTCCCGAAGAATTTGTCACCAAGCGAAAGGAACACCTGATGATCGACGCCGCTCATCGCTACATTGATATGCTTGAATATGATGGAGAGATTCGCTTTGACATCATTGGAATAATACTGTCGAAAAATGGTGGGGAGGCAAAGATCAAACACTTTGAAGACGCCTTTTTTCCCGGATTGGCATAATATCAAATTGCAGTTGAACTTTTAATCATGACATCAAGAACAATCTTGTTTTTCCTTCTATTTCTTTTCCTTACGGGTTTAATATAAATTCTGACAGTACTCCGCAGTTACCGTTGGATTCAGCCGATTCACCGTTGGCTTCAGCCGCACTTACCGTTTGCTTCAGCCGATTCACCGTTGGCTTCAGCCAACGGTAACGAGAGATAAACTGACTGGGCTTTAGCCCCTTTCCGAAGACGCAGTGGTAGCGGGCTTAAGCCCGAGTAGATTAAGCCTTTTACCCGTCGGCTAAAGCCGAGGGGTAATTGCTAAGGACGACGGCTCATGTTTCTAATGCTGAAAATTAAGCCAGTTATTCTAGGTAATTATTCGAGTCATAAGCTCGCAAATGGATCTTCGGTCAAACCTATGTCCGCAAAGCTCATGCCTGCCTCCACGTGATCAATTAATTGAACAGATTTGCCCATCACGGTATGCGTAGTAGATATTTTTGCTCCACCTGGTAGCTCCTGCCAGCCTTCCCAGGAGTTTCCGATGCCCCCAAGTGGAATAATATTTACCCACATCTTCCAATGCTGAGGAAGACCTGTCTCATCCAGCAACCATACATAGCTATCGCCGGGGGTAGTGCCCCCACTCTGAAATTTCACCTTGAGTCCTTCCTGTCCATCTTTGGTGGTCACCAACGACCGCTCGACACCAGGATCAAATGCTTTTACGACCGGGTTGAGCCAATAGCTGTCATTGCAAAAGTACTCCCATGCACTGGCAAGCTTATCTTTTTTATCCGCACCGGTAATCTCAAGACCGGCCTCAGTCACCGTCCCTTCTTGCGTTTTGGTATTTAGTAAGACTTCATAATTGTCCCATGAGACTCTGACGAGATCTCGTTTCTTATTCCAAACGTAGTGATGCATATCCATGAAGGACCAACGAACCCAGGTGGTTTCCTCCCAGGCTTTGCCATCCACTGCGTCGACCATTTTCTGGGCCAGGGCATCTGCAGCTGCGCCAGTCTCGCCTATTGGTTCTTTTTCATTGTATACAAAGAAAGCTACCACTGCTCCGATAAGCAGAACGACCAAGATGATACCTAATATTTTTAGAATTTTCTTCATGCGCATAAAGGTAGGGAATACACCGGCGCTGTGCTTGCCTCCACTTTACCATATGAGCCTTTTGTCCTACCTTAGAATCGTGATGCTCAGACGCTTTTCTTTGCTTTTGATCTTGATTCTGCTATTGGGTCTGGATCTTGGCGCACAGGATATGAAGGCTTACCAAATTTATTCGGCCAAGGCCAAGAAGGTATCTTTCGGAAAAATGGCAAAGAAACTCTCCAAGGCAGACCTTGTGCTCTTTGGCGAAAGCCATGATCTGTCGCTCGCCCACTGGCTGGAGCTGCTTGTCCTGGAGCATCTTGCCGCGCAACCGCAGGATCTGGTATTGGGGCTGGAAATGTTTGAGGCAGATGAACAAGACGCACTGGATAGGTATCAGGCTGGTATGATCGACCATGATAGCTTGGCGGCGCGAATTACATTGTGGTCGAATTACGAGACCGACTACCGCTCGGTTGTGGATCGAGCTGTGGAGCTGGGTGTACACGTTGTTGCGACCAACGCGCCCACGGAGCTACCTCGAAAAGTTTTTAGAGAGGGATTTAGCGCATTGGAAGGGTTGGCTCCGGAAACGATTGCTCTCCTGCCTGAGCTGCCGATACCATACGATCCGACCTTGCCGGGATATAAGAAGATGCTCGAAATGGACCATGGAGACATGAACAGCGAGAACTTTCCACGAGCTCAGGCTATTCGCGACGCGACGATGGCCCATCACATCATTCGACATCTGGGAAATAACAAGGTTCTTCATCTCAATGGCTCTTATCATTCAGACCACTTTGAAGGGATTTGCTGGTATGTGAATCATCATCGGCCAGAAACGGCGCTGGTGACGATCTCGACGGTGACTCAAAAAGATATTTCGCAGCTTGAATCAGCACATGCTGGTAAGGCAGATTTTATTATTTGTGTACCGGAGCAAATGCCGCGCAGTTACCACACGAGCTTTTAAGAGATGAAGAGGACAATCAGGCTGGTGCTGCTCTGCCTCATGGTGACTTGTTTTGTAGACCAGCAACGGGGACTTGCCCAGATTCAGATTCCTAAGACGTACGACCTAAGGACTTCTCGCGAAGCAGCCATCCTTGCGACCGGCGCGTTGCCGATGGGAGTAAGCATTATGTTGGCTAAGAGAAAACCGAATTTAACTCCTGAGATCACACCTACAATGTCTCATATATGTACTACCTCACTGCGTCCATGTTCGATGATCTCTATCCTACGAGCAATGCCCGCCGGTACCTCTGGGCCACTGCTGCAATTGTACCGGCCATCCAGGGGTATCTCAGAGTGCGCGCTGGTAAGCATTTTGTGACTGATGTGGTGGTTGGATATCTAATCGGAGCTGCGGTAGGCTTGCTTGTCCCAAGCCTGCACCGCTTTTAGCAAGACATCACGATTCCTTCGTTAGACATTGTATGTCGAGGACGACGTCTTTCCTCCTTCACCTGTCCAATCGGTATGAAAAAATTCACCTCTTGGTTTGTCCAGTCGCTCGTAAGTGTGCGCACCAAAATAATCTCGCTGAGCCTGCAAGAGGTTTGCTGGGAGCCGGTCTGTGCGGTACCCATCAAAATAGGTTAGTGCGCTGGCCAGAGCGGGGACCGGTATACCATGGGCAATCGCTTGGCCAACCGTTTTTCTCCAACCAGATTGTGCGGCTCCGACTTTCTCTTTAAAGTAGTCGTCGAGCAGTAGATTTGACAAGTTTACATTTTTAGAAAAAGCCTCTTTTATCTGTTCTAGAAAGGCCGAGCGGATGATACATCCTCCACGCCATACCTGAGCGATGCCGCCGTAATTTAGATCCCAGCCATGATGGTCTGCCGCCTCTCGCATAAGGACAAATCCTTGTGCATAGGATACAATTTTGGCGGCAAAAAGGGCCTGTCGGATCGCTTCAATAAATTCCTTCTTATCACCAGTAAATGCCGGAGTGGGGCCTTCCAGAATTTTGGAGGCTGCGACGCGCTCCTCTTTTTGTGCGGAGAGGCAACGCGCAAAAACGGCCTCGCCAATCAGGGTAAGTGGGATGCCCAGATCCAAGGCGGTGATGGCAGTCCACTTGCCTGTTCCCTTTTGGCCAGCGGTGTCGAGTATTTTCTCAACCAATGGTTCGTTATTTTCTTCGTAGGCGAGGATCTCGCTGGTTATTTCAATTAAATAGCTATTTAGCTCACCCTTGTTCCACTCACTAAATACTTCATGCATTTCGCCTGCCGTCATATGCAGCAGCTTTTTCATGATGAAATACGCTTCGCAAATAAGCTGCATGTCGCCGTACTCAATGCCATTGTGCACCATCTTGACGAAATGCCCAGCTCCGTTGTCCCCAATCCAATCGCAACAAGGTGTTCCATTTACCTTGGCCGAAATACCCTGCAAGATTGGTTTCACATTTTCCCAAGCCGATTTCGATCCACCGGGCATGATGGAAGGGCCGAGTAGGGCACCTTGCTCGCCGCCAGATACACCAGTACCGATGTAGTACATGCCTTTGCTCTCTAGCAAGGCAGTTCTGCGATTGGTGTCGGGAAAATGGGTGTTGCCTCCATCAATGACAATGTCTCCTGGATCCAGGAGGGGCAGCAGTTGCTCAATTGTAGCATCAATCGGTTTGCCCGCTTTGATCATCATCATGACCTTGCGTGGTTTTTCGATCGACGAAATAAAATCCTTGAGATCACTATTGCCAATAAAGTTTTTACCCTTGCCTCTGCCTTCGATAAATCGCTCTACAACACCCTCTTCGATTTTTGGAACGGTGCGATTATATACGGCGACGGTAAATCCTTTGGACTCCATATTAAGAGCCAAATTTTCGCCCATCACGGCCAGGCCGATCATCCCGATGTCTGCTTTTTCTTTCACTTTACAATTAATTGTAACAAGGCTTATTAATTTAGATTAAATCTTTTTCGATCGGCCCAGAGTCCGAGCGCAGGGTTTGAGATGTAATAAATCTCTTCACCATCTGGTAGTCTGTTGTAACCGTCTTTAAGCACTGCTGGATCGTATTTGGCAATGGTCGAGGCTAAGTCGGCGTAGTGATAATTTACGCTCTCTATTTCATCTTGGGTGAGATGGCCTGGGCAATATGTAATCGAAAAGCGATCCTCACTACTGGAATGCATTAAGTGGGCAGCGGCACTGAGATTGTCCCGAAGCTCTTGATTATGTTTCAGTGCCTCGAGGGTTTTGGGAGTGCCGCAATATCCATACTTGCGGATCAATCTGTCGATTTCTTTGTCTTCGCCAAACTCCCTGAGGCCGGGAGCAAGCACGATGAGCTCTCCCTGATCGGCCATTGCCATGCGTGTGCGATAAATGCTTTTATTACCCAGCCAGGTGGTTCTAAATTCTGAAGGATCGAGGTAGACAACGACTTTCTTAAGTGGCTTTTCGAGTAAAATAAAATTGACCTTAAGCGATAGTTCTGCAGCGCGGGTAAAAACCTCGACCGTGTCTCCGATATATAATCCGCGGGTCACTAACTTTCCACTTTCGTTGAGTGCCATCACGGTCAAAATATAGACGACTGGCAGATCCTTGATAAAATTATCGGACGCATAATTGAGAAGATCTCGGACAGGATTATCTGCTTTGCCCAACACATTTTCGATGCCATAAACCGCACCAATAAAATGACTCTCATTAATCCCTTTCGACCCACCGGTACCAACGAAAAGATTTTTATTATAATTCGCCATGCCCATCACCTCATGCGGCACGACCTGGCCGATGGATAATATTAAGTCATGCCCTCCCTGGCAAACCAATTTATTTAATTGGGCTGGCCATTCGGTGTCGATCAAACCCTCGGTGATCTCAGATACCTTGGCCGGCGGAATTACACCCACCGTCACAACATCGTTTCTCCAATCATGCACTCGAAATAAATCATGCGGTACGCCTTCATACATCCGATTGATTTCGTCGGTGGTCATTGGTGTGTGGGTGCCGAGTGCTGGCAAAATATCCGCGAGATTTTCGGAGTAATATTCATGCAGATAAGAGGTGATCTCTCCCGCACCAGAGTGCAAGCGCGTGATGTCTGGCGGTACTGCGAGTACCTTCTTGCGATCACCCAGTTTGTCCATTGCAGTTCGAATGGCTTGTCTGATTTCAGCGGAAGATAGTTCGGTATTCTCCGAGCCAGTCTGGAAATAGATCATGGCTTAAATTATCTTTTTACGCGTGCATTTCCTTCCCAAATACTCCACACCATTTCTTCATCCGTGGGGCGAGCGTAGTCGGTAAATAGGGTCGTGGCCAGGGCACCGGTAGCCCAGCCAAATTGAGCCCACTTTTCGGCATCCCATCCCCTTAGTAATCCGTAGAGTACCCCACCGACAAATCCATCACCACCACCGATTCGATCGTAGATTTGGATGCTGCGAGGCTCGACGACGTGCCAGTTGTCGCCTTCTAGCATGATGGCACCCCAAAGGTGTTCATTGGCATTGACGACTTCGCGCAGCGTGGTTGCAAAAACCGAGGCATTTGGAAAAGTTTGTTTCACGCGGGTGATCATCTCTTTAAATCCAGCAATTTTTGCCTGGAGTCCTTCTCCTCCTGCTTCTGGTCCCTTTATCCCCAAGCACAATTGAAAATCTTCTTCATTGCCTACAAGGATATCTGCAAGTGATGCAATTTCAGTAAACACTTCCCTGAGTTCTTCCTTGCGCCCTTTCCAAAAAGAAGCTCGGTGGTTGAGATCGTACGATATGAGCGATCCTGCTTTTTTGGCTGCTCTGGCAATCTCTAGACAGAACTGACTTGATTCTGGCGACAGTGCTCCTATGAGCCCTGACATATGCACTACCTGCACACCTTCTTGCTCAAAGATGCGCTCAAGGTCAAAGTCTTTGTGATTGAGAGTCCTACCCACTTCACCAGCTCTGTCATTATGCACACGAGGTCCACGCATGCCAAAGCCACTGTCTGCCATGTTGATCTGATGGCGATATCCCCACGGACCACCTTGCTCTACTTCGGGACCTTCTACATCAATGTTTCTAGCGCGAAGGTCACTTTTTATAAAATCAGCAATGGGACTTCCTTTCACAAATGCAGTCAATACCTTTGCTGGCAGTCCTAAAAACGAGGATATAGAGGCGACATTCGACTCGGCGCTGGTTGCATGCATTTTGAACAGATCACTAGCATAGACAGGCTGTCGATGCTCAGGAGTGATTCGAATGCCCATGCTGGTAGGAACCAGTATCGAATATTTGCAATTTTGTTTTAACGGTAGACTCATACTCTTCTTTTTTGCTAACCTGGTAAAGGATTGTTTATCTCGGCCATAAGATCCCGAAACAAAAGCAAATAAAGAAAATATCTGCCAATGGAAATGCCCTAAGAGGGCTTAAATTGTCCTATTTGAAAAGCAGGGTATCAGTGCCAGGTGAGTGAGCATCTTTTTTATCATGTTTGGTTCACACCCATGAACATGCGGGCCGTTTAGAGCAGCAGAATAAGATCCAGTATACAAGTATGATTGCCCCTAAGAAGCTACCTTCTCAAAGTTGTCTTCGATAAATTTCTTGCCATCCCATTTGCCTAGCCATTCGCAATTTTTCTTCTTACGTTGGTAGCTTTGAAAGGTATGGATTGCCTCTTCTTTTTTGATGCGCTTGATGGTGATGTTCGAATTGAACCCATTCTTGATATTGAAATAATAGATTCCTTTCGCGTAATCAAAACGCTTTGTACTCATCCGTGGCATAAAAGATTGCTTTAGTTAGATTATGGTAACCATTATTTAGATGGTGTAGTTCAGAAGGTGTACACGAACTTCTCGTTTGAGAGCGGCGAAGATAGCAAAAAAAGAGGAATTTTAACAGTCAGACAGCTTCTAACTCCCGCACCTTCGGGACACTGGGGCCATCTTTGAGCTCACGTGAAGTAAGCATTTTATTCTGTTCAGGATCCCAAACCTTCAGTTTGAGACAGCGCACGATCTCTCTCGGGCTGAGAGAAGTGATCTTCGGATTTTGCAATTCCTCGATCTTGCCGAAGACTTCTGGCAGGCGATAAAATGGGATGCGGGCATTGATGTGGTGTATGTGGTGATACCCGATATTGCCAGTAAACCAGTGCATGACTGGATTCATCTTCATATAGCTGGATGATTTCATAGCCGCACTGATGTAGGTCCATCCCTCCTTATCGGAAAATGAGACTCCGGGAAAATTATGCTGTGCATAAAACAGGTATGAACCCATGGCCGAGGCCAGCAGGCTTGGTATAAAGAAAGCCATCAAGAAGGTCTGGAAGCCCAGAAAGGTCCACGCTGCTGCCCCAATGGACAGATGAAATACCAAGCTCAAAAGACTGTCCCAATGACGCTTGGGGCTTGCCATGAAAGACCGTATCAACATCCCAAAAATGAAGGCGACAAAGTAGCCCATGGCAATCGCAAGGGGGTGCCGAATAAAGAGATAGATACGTTGCTCTTTCTTCGGAGCGGCTAAAAATTTAGCCTTGGTCACGATTGGGAATGAACCAATGCTGGACGTATACAGCTTTGAGTTGTGTTTGTGATGGTAATCATGCGAACGTCTCCAGATGCTAATTGGTGCAAGAATGTATAGACCAAACACGCTAAACCATGCTTTCGCAATCCATGATTTTTGCAAGATGGACTTGTGCACATAATCGTGATAGAGGATGAACATTCGAACCAGCGTCAGACCAGCGATGATGCTCAAAGGGAGCCGAATCCAGAATCCATCCAGTAAATAGAGGGCAGAGAAGGTCAGACCCAACACCAACAGAGTGGTAACCAGGTGAAACCAACTGCTCAGGCGCTTCTCCTGAGCAAAGGGCTTGGTAGCGAGAATAAGTTGCTTGCCTTCTAACACACCTCTAAATTAGTCATTCTTGTTTATTTCTTTTATGCTTCCAGCGTCGATGTGACCAAAGCCAGATTTCAGGTTGCTTTCTGATGTCGTCTTCCAGTCTCTGAGCAAAAACTTGCGTGATCTCTTCCGGTGTATGACTAGCCGGATCTTCAACCAATGTTTCCGCAATCACCTCGTAGTGCCCTCGCCTCCCTCTCACTGTTCCTACATAAACGATTGGATACGCAAGATGTTTGGCAATTTTAGACATACCGGGAAAAAATGCGGTTTCTTGATCCATAAAGGTAACCCAGTGGGCGTGCTGCGGCACCGGAGACTGATCGGCGATGAATGCAGTGGCATCGAGATTCTCTCGATTTTCAAGCATGCTGCGCATTGCGGTCTTCATGGGATAGAGCCCATTGCCTAGTCGCTTTCGCATGTACTGCAAAAGATTATTGAAGGACGGATTTTTCAGTGGCCTAAAAATGATCGATAAGTCATGAATGTCAGCCACTGCAAAGCGCGCACCTGCCCATTCCCAATTGCCGAAATGCCCCATCACCACAATGACGCTTTGTTGGGCTTCAAAGTACTTGCGAAATACTCCGGCTCGATCAAATTCGACCCGTCGCTTGATTCCTTGAGGTCTGATTGTGAGTGTCTTTACCGTTTCTAAAGCTAGATCACAGAGGTATCGAAAAAACCGTCGTGACAGCTTATCGACTTCTGGCTTGCTTTTACCAGGAAAGGACTTGGTAAGTTGGCTATGGACCAAATCGCGTCGGTACCCTATTGCATAGTACAGCAAGAGAAACAGAAGATCAGACAGCAAGTATAGCAGTCGAAATGGAAGCAAGGCAACTAGGTATAGAATAGGTAGCACCAGATAGTAACCGATCTTACGCATAACTAAGATCAGGTGAATAGCATGTGCTCAGGGTAATTCAATTGACCTGAGTCTCCAGCTTGAGCAGCATTGCTTTGGCGGTCGATATTTCGCGTTTCAGGTATCGCTTATCTGGATTTAACTCTAGCGCAATTTGCAAATAAGACTGCGCATTCTCATAATCTCCATTTTGCAGCAAGGTTCTACCTAAGATCTCATAGGGCATATCATAGCTCGGCCTCAATTGAATAGCCTGCTGACAAAGCTCCGTGATTTCCTCAGGATCTGACACATCAAATGAAAGATTCATCAGAGCATGTGCAGCATACGCTTCGGGTAGGTTTCGATTGTAGCGGTATGCCAGCCCAACATTTTCGCCGGCTTTGACGATGGCATCTTCGCTTGCTTCGCCCAGCTCGTTTAGCTGTGCGTAACACTCGGCAAGCGTGGCGTAACCAAGGGCAAAGGACGAGTCTTGATCGACACAAGCATCCAGGTACATGATTGCTTCGCGGACCCCGGTGCTTGTCTTTTTGCGCAGGGACTGTTGTGCCGAAAGAAATTGGCGCAAAACACCTTCATCTAGAGTTGGGAAAAGGTTGGCAATCTGGTCATCGTGAAAAGTATTTTCCTCCAGAGCAAGAGGTTTGAGTATGTCGGCCGCCAGCTCGTCTTTAAGCATCAGAAGATCCTGAGACTTTTTTTGGTAGACCTTAGACCAGATGCTTGCTTTCTGCTTTGTGTCGACCAAGTCTACTTCCAGATAGATATCTTCCGCATCCCGATTAAGCTCACCTGAAAGCAGGTGGGTAAGGCCCATTTTTTTGGCCGCCTTAAAATCAATTCCCATCGATTGCTTCAGATCTTTGGCAGCATCGCTGTGTAGGACCTTGAGTCCATGTTGCTCGCCCAGCTTTAAAGTAATATCGGAGGAGAGATTTAAAATAAAAGGACTTTGGTTTGATTCTTCTCCTTGGAGGTCAAAAGGCAACACTCCAAGACTGGTCACCTCTTCGGCTGCAACAGGCTGGGTCGTCGAAAAATCCAATTGTGTGAAAAGGAATATGATCGCGACTATGCCAGCAGCTATCCAGCCCCACGGCAATCTGGAGGCTAAGTTTGTTTGAGCTACTGGCACTGATATGTCAGCCAGATCATCTGAAGTTGGGATCCTCAGAACTGAATCTTGCAAGGCGTACAGGTGCATGGGCTCCTCCACATTGACAAATTTTACGAGGCCTAAATCGACAAAGTGAAACGTCTCTTGACTTCGAACTTGCCGGTAGACTTCTTCGGAAAGCACAACAGATCCTGCTACTCCAGCAGACTCGATCAAAGAAGCCAGGCGTACACCATCGCCGTACACGGACGAATCTTTTTCGACCATTTCCCCCAAGTGGATGCCGATACTGACCGGAAGAAGGGTTGATGAGTCATGCTCTTCCTGAATCTGCCTGGCACATGCCAATGCATTGCTCACACTTTGAAAAACACTTAGGCAGCCGTCTCCAAAATATTGCAGGACTCGACCATTCTTACCAGCATGAATACGCTCCAACAGCTCGCGGGTACGATCCATTCTTGCAAGGGTGCCAGCCTCGTCTTTTTGCATTAATGCGGTAAAACCTACGACTTCGGTAAACATGACAGCAGCCATAAAGCGATCGCTGGGCTGATCGCTGCCTTTACGTGGGTGTAATTGGCGTTTCCTTGCCTCCATGAAGAGTTTGAGTCCGTAGTTCCTTGGTAAAGTACACTTTTTTCTAGCTAGCGGCATCATTTTGCTGCAGCAGCTGCCGAAAAGGTGCCGCCGCCCAACCACACATTCCGGCCAGCAGGGCAGGGATGAGTATGGATAACACAACAATGAGAGTACCTGGTAGCCCTTGAAAAACGGCCCCGATTTTTTCAGAGAGGATACCCTCATTCTGGACAGTGGTGGCACCGATGCAGATGAGATTGAGGCAACCTACAGCAAGAAAACTCATAAGGAAAGCCTTGCGGTCCCTGACCTTCAGGATAAGAGGTACGATGAAAGCAGGCACGGCAAACATCCACCATGCAAAGGGGGAAAGAAGCCAACTAATTAGCGCAATCAAGAGTAGACCAAGCAGCATTTTATTCATCTGGATGCATCTTTAGAGATAAGCCATTTTCCTTTCTGTAGTGATCTTGATCCGATTCAAATAAGGCGTCGTAGTATTTGCCTGCCTGCCAGGTATCGACCATCGAATCGTAGTGAGGGCTGCCGGGATTGCCAGACTGCCCGCCGGGATATACGACGCGTGCTGTGACCTTGTCTCCCAGCGTGACAATCATTCGCCAGGATGGTCCGTTGCGACTAGACGTAGCATTCAAAGCGTCACCAACACCAACCACATCGGCAAGATCACGGTGAAAACCAGGCACCTGGCTGATGTGACTGATGCGCGTTCTGGAGGTATTTCCTTTGGTGTCCTGATCAAGATCAAGCCCGCTCTCCTCGACCTCATCTGCGACATCTTGCAGAGCAAGCATTAAAATATCACTTGCCGTCTCGATTTTTTCCGTCTCTGCATGGTCAAAGAATGGATGCTCTTTTTGA
>Ga0114956_1003176_pt1 | contig 12742 bp, 10 predicted proteins | sample MaitaG_FD_87304 | JGI IMG/M metagenome (GOLD analysis project Ga0114956, IMG submission 87304) | Marine algal microbial communities from Maine, USA - Maine_Asex2 metaG | ecosystem: Host-associated > Algae > Red algae > Unclassified | place: Maine, USA | collected 2015-01-05 | reverse complement strand
TCCACTGTGTTCGGTTTATACGATGAAATTACCGAAGTGGACTTGACTTTGTTTGAAGGAAAAGAATCAGACACTGAAGGTTGGAGAATTGAATTATTGCCTCTTTAAATTGTATTGCTAGATCAGGCAGATGGCAGCAGGGCAGTAGCACAAATTTAACTCACTTACTCGCTAACTCGCTAACTCAGTAACCTTAGATGTAGAATGAAACTAAACTATCGGAAAATAGGAGAAGGCCCACCGCTCATTATCATCCACGGGCTTTTTGGAATGCTCGACAATTGGATGACCATTGCTCGAAAGCTTTCGACGAACTACAGTGTTTATTTGGTCGATCAACGGAATCATGGCAAATCGCCGCATAGTGATGATTTCGACTACTACTTGATGGCTGAAGACATCGAGGAAATGATGGATCATTGGGGTTTGGAAGAAGTACATCTTTTGGGTCATAGTATGGGCGGTAAAACTGCCATGCAGTTCGCAGTTCGGAATGCTGCGTCTGTCAAATCACTGGTCGTGGTCGACATCGCTCCCAAAGATTATCCCCGAGGGCACGACATCATCTTTGAAGCATTCGAATCAGTTAACCTGGGCGCACTTGAGTCACGGAAGCAAGCCGAAGAGCAGATGTCCTCGGTGCTGGATGATAAGTCAGTTCAACTGTTCCTCTTGAAGAATCTGTCGCGTACAGAAGAGGAGTATGTCTGGAGGCCGAATATTGCCGCCATCAAAGAGCACTACGACAACATCATCGTGAACTCGCTGTCTCCATGGGAAAGCTATGACGGACCCACTCTGTTTGTCAAAGGGGCTAAAAGCGAGCGCTATATTGAGGAAGAAGACTTTCCAACGCTCGAGTCGTTCTTTCCCGCTTATGAGCTCGTTGAATTAGATGCTGGTCATTGGGTGCACGCTGAAAAGCCGGAGGAATTGGTCGCTATCTTAAGTGAATTCCTAGCTCGCGTTGAAACCTAATCTACAATCTGCACAGTTTCAATTGGGAAGAATCCATAATTGCTGATTGCCGATTGAGACTCATAAAATATATGGAGAACCATATCGCAAACCAATCACAACTCTTTAATGCTAACGGCATCTCCTTCGCGAAGAGTTCCAAGGGCATCATGGCCCACATAAGCGCCAAAATTCACCACATGATCTACCAGCCGATATTGACTTAGGGTTTTCAATGGCTCCTTTGATTTGCTCAGGTTGCTTTGGTTGATGGTGGTCACTACGCAACGCGGACAAGGCTTGATTCCCGTGAAAGGAATGGCTCCGATTTGAAAAGAGCTCCAAGTATCCTCCTCGAATGCCTCGCAACCTTCTAAGATGAGATTCGGACGAAAACGATCCATCCCAATGGGCTCATCTAGTCGTCCGTTTAACTCCGCCAAACTGGCCCGGCTTAGAGTGAGAATGGGATAGCCATCTACAAAGCCAACCGACCGACCATCTCCTGCGTTTTCCTTTTCCAGTACGATGGGTTGTTTTTCATCCAGTAAAACCAAACGAACTTTTTGCTTTAGGTGATCGCTGAAAAATTGGTTGACTTGCTCACCAAACAAACGAGCAGTGGCTTGCTGGTCCCAGACTTGGCAATCGATTGTTTTTCCTTCTGCCGCAGTTAGGTCGATCTTATCTCCTTGAAAACTCACTTCAAAGTATTCGATCTGCTCAATGGGCTCGAACAAGGCCAATTGTGGTATTGTTCTTTGACTCAAAAATTCGCCCGAATCATCTACTAACATCATTCTTCTATCACCTATTAATCCAAGCGAATCCAATTCCACTTCATTCTTGCGAATTCCCTTCATCGATTTTATGGGGTAAATCCAGATCTCTGTTAGCGATTTCATCTTTGATTTTTTTGATTTTGAATCTGTAGCGTAATAAGGTCAATTTTCGAATATCGATAGAAAACCAAGGTCTACAATTTGTCTTGCCTCTAGAATCTCTAAGTTAATGACTCATTGGTCATTTTTTATTTCACCGCTGAACATCTTTATTTTTTTTGAATATGCATTTTCATTTTCAGGTTAAGTGCTAGCATTCAAGCCGTTGCAAATAGCCATTTAAATCAATAAGACATATGGTAATTGTGCTATATGTAATACGTTATATTAAATGGATTTGACGTCCTTTTTTTGTATTTTTGATGCGTCTGTGGATAGGTTTTTGCGGATTGATGCTTGCTGCGGGGGCAGCACACAAACTTAAAGGAATACCAGTCGAATTTGGGAGTAAACTAGGGGGTTTGCATTTTGATGTGGACCGGGTGCAAATCTATAGAGCGTTTTTTCTGTTAGTAGCACTTAGTGGAATATTTACAGATGTTGTTTTGCGTAGTGGGCAATGGCATCAAATTTCCAGTTTGCCGTTCTATGCGACGTCAGTTTTGGGACTTATCGCCCTGCTTGTTTCGTTTTTTCCCTCTTTTCGCGATCAATTCGACGAACTCGCCCTAGTTACCGCTTGTGGAGTGGTTCTCTTACTATCTTTCATAGCTGCGAAGATCAATTTCGATTCGGAATTTAGCTACATCGCTGCAGCAATTTGTCTCTTTATTCCATTTCTATTTGAGCGTATCAGAAATCTGATTCTGTATACCATCCTTACAGCTCTGAGTTTTTACGTTTGGGTAATTTTTGTCCAACAGTCCGATGCGAATTTATTTCTCTTTTTTGGATTCTTTATTTTCTTGGGAACGATCAGTTACTTTTTGAATCGCCAACGCATTTTGCAACGTAATTTTCTCAAATTGAGTAACAGGAAGATCAATCAGTCGGCGAGTATGTTCGACAAGATCTTTCTGAATTCTCCAGTGGGAATTGCCTTGGTAGATGAGGAATTGAATTTTCAGGAAGTGAACAAAAGCTTCGGTGAGAAATTTCAAATCGACATAGATAAGCTACAAGGTCAATCCGTTTTTGAGTACCTAGAACCGGTAGAGGCGGAAAAGCAAAAGGAGCATTTATTGGGTATTTTTAGTGGAAAGTTGGAGCGGCATTCGGAGGAAAGAAAATTCAAGCGAACCGACGGTACGCCCATTTGGATGCAAGTGGCTTTGAGTCCAGTGGCAGATTCTACAGGAAATGTGATTGTTGCGCTGATGTTGGTAGACGATATTACCCACCGGAAAAACTACGAGCAAGATCTCGAAACTTATTCCCGGCGACTGGACTTGGAAACGGTGGAAAATAAGCAGTTTTCTAGTATTCTTGATGGTTCTGTTAAGGAGCCCGTTGTGGAAATGTCCCAGCTGTTGTTCCGTCTTCAGGATTCATTGAATGAAGATTTAGGAGTGCTGTCTCAAGATCTTTTAACCAAAGTCCACTTGCGAGTATCTAGAGTGGAGGAAATGTTAGCAGGCTTAGCGTATTACAGTAGAATAGAAGGGCAATCAAAACCTTCTGAGTTGATTGATCCAGCTGTCGCTTTGGGAATGGCCTGTGAAATTCAACGCGATATTATTGAAGAAAAAGAGGCCAATATTATTTTTGAAACTTTCCCAGATATCTTGTACCATGAAAAAGAATTGGCGGAAATTTTCTTTCAACTGATTTCAAATGCTTTGAAATTCAGCGATCCAGATGTCTATCCTGAAATTAAAATCAATGCGGTTGATGCTGATCGCTATTTCATTATTGCCATTCGTGACAATGGCTTGGGTATTGCTAGCGCCGATCAACCAGCGGTCTTGGAATTGTTCACTAAATTGAACCGAGACAAAGGCACTCCAGGGACTGGAATAGGTTTGCCAATTGCTAAGAAAATTGTCGAGCAAAACGGCGGTACTTTGAGTTTGCAATCAAGCCTCAATGGTGGCACCGTAATTACTTTTAGCGTTCGCAAGCCCCATTGATTTCCTTTCTCTTTCGAACTCAAGCTCAATCCTATTTCATCCTCTTTCAAAAACTGTATTTTGCGGCGTGAAAACAACGGCTACCGATAAGCTTCAAATTGAAATAGCAGGAGAGGAGTTTCTCTTGCTTGCGGATAAGGCAATCCACTGGCCTAAGGAGGACGCTTTAATTGTCAGCGATTTACATTTTGGAAAAGGAGGGCATTTTCGAAGAGCTGGTATCCCTATTCCCAGAGGGGCTTTTATCAATGATCTTAATCGATTGAAAATTTTACTGGAAACATTCAACGTTTCCAAAGTGCTCTTTCTCGGCGATTTATTTCATAGCTTGAACAATTCCGAATGTGAAGAAGCTGGACTGTTTTTCAAAGCACTGGATGGGATCAGTTTTGAGTTAATACCGGGAAATCACGATGTTTTGTCTCTAGAAAAATATGGGCAATTGGGATTAACAGTCTTGGGAGAAGATCATCGCATTCGTAATTTTCGTTTCGTGCACGAACCCGTAGACCCCGTCAAGGGATTCTTTCTTTTTTGCGGGCATATCCACCCAGGGCTGGTCATTGCTGGTAATCGAATTCCATGTTTTTGGTGGAGCCAAACCCAAATGGTCTTACCGTCGTTCGGATCTTTCACTGGTTCGGTTCGTGTGAAATATGCGCCCGGCGACCGCCTGTACGGAGTGCTAGAAAACTCCATCTTGGAATTGTAATACGATCTTATCTATGGAGCACTGCAGCGTACTATCGTTCAAGCTACTGTGCTTTTGTCGTTAGTTCAAGCTCGGATCTTCAGGAAACTTGGCCATCAATTGGTAGGTTCCTCCCATATCATTTAAGCTTGCTTCCCACATTTTGCTGCTCTTCCTTTGAAAGACTTTCTCATTTTCCACATCGGAAATGATCCAAGACTTTTCCTTCAATTCTTCATCTAGTTGACCAGCACTCCAGCCACACCATCCCACGAAAAAACGGATATTCTCCAGGTCGAAAGTGTCTCCACTTAGCAACTCTTTCAGTCGATCAAAATCGCCGCCATATGCGAGACCTTTTGAAACAGGCAAAGCATCTTCAAACATGTCTTCTTTGGAATGAATGAAATGCAAAGTGTCTTTCCCCACTGGACCACCATAAAAAAGCGGAAAATCAAATTCTAAGTCAGGTAATACTTCGTTCAAATTCATATTCAATGGTCGATTCAAGATTAACCCAAAACTTCCCTCTTCTTGATGATCGCACAACAGCACAACAGACCTCTTAAATGAAGGATCCATCATAAAGGGTTCTGAAATCAATATTTTTCCACTCTCTGGTTTCGACAAACTCAAACTACACTTCTTTTGGCGGTGTTTAAAAGTCAATGATAGACAAAAGCATAAGCAATTCAAAGAAAAATAATCAAAGCTTGCTAATATTTAAAAGTACTTTGCTAATCAAAGTAAAATTCGTTGATAAAAGGAATCCTTTTACTGCTTTGGCTGCAGTCAAAAGTTGGCTTCCTCTTTAACTCGACTCATCCTTTTTTACAAAAAAAAGAGGCGATCGAATGATCGCCCCTCTGCATTTTTAATACTGCCAAATCAAATGAAAGGCAGATCGAATTTTCTGTAATTACTTTCGAATCAATTTCTGAACCGAAGATCCAGCTTGATTTTCAACAAGAATTAGATAAATGCCTTCGTTCAATGATCCAATGTTTAATTGGTAACTCTGAGCGTTAATATCCAAGAAATTCATCAATTCTTGACCCGTCAAAGAAAACACTTTGATGTTTTCAATTGGTAATTCTGTTTTGATTAGAGTGAATTCATGACTTGGATTCGGAATCATTTGAACGTCAAAGTCATTCTGCTCTTCGAGGCCTACTGGCATAACATCAACAAGGAAAGATGTTGTTCCTGAATTCGTGCAAGAACCTTCACCAGTGAAATTTACTACAACCGTAAACATACCTGGATTGCTGAATTCGTGCTCTACGGTAGAACCACTTGCTGAATTGCCATCTCCGAAGTTCCATTCGTAATTTTCAAGACCCTCTGTTGCGCTGAAAGTGTAAGCAAAGTCGCTTGATTGCTCAGCTGTTATTTCAGCCACTGGGCCAACAGAGAAATCAAAGGCATCCAAAGACATTGGGAAAATTTGGTATCCCTCAAAGTATGGAGCATCTTGATCGAACTGTCCACCAATTCCAGAAAGGTTGAAAACGCTCGTTGGAACATCGGTACCAAAAACGTCAGTCTGGTCATCAATACGCATCAAAAATTCATCCGTTCCATTGCTAATCATCACATTGTCGCCTGTACCTTCTCCATCCCAGCCTGCGCCTTCAGAAATCTCCATGCATTCGAAAGAAATGTGCTCACTTTCAGTCGACTCATCGAGTGCAGTTACTATAGCTGGGGCAAACAAGTCATTGCCGTTGCTTAGCACATTGATGCTCAAAGGTGCTAATTGTGTAAGTCCATTGAACTGTCCAATGGTTCCTGTGATTTCGAGTTCGTCGCCTTCAGCATAAACATAGCCGTCAACGGTTTGGAAAGCGAAAACTTGAATTCCTCCAGTAGCATCAATCAAAGCGAATTGCAAGCCATTTCCACTCAAGTTTACACCGTGTGTAATTCCGGTAATAAGCACTTCAGCACCGTCGTTGACGGGAATACCTTGCATGTCGTCAATAACCGTTGCATCAACGATCGACAATGTTTGCGTTGGGGTATCATCATCGTCAATAGTAATGGTTAAAAGAGCCGTGCCCAAGTTGCCATTACCCGTAATTGACAAGGCAATCTCGATCGTCTCATCCGACTCCATTTCGTCATCATTGATGATGGTTACTTCGAAATCTACCGATGAAGTATTGGCGTCTAGTGAAAAGTCGGCTGACGTAAAATCGTAGTCACTGCCCGCTGTTGCCGTTCCACCTATTGCAGCAACACTAAGCTCTGTTGGTTCGTCATTGCCATTGGTTAAGTTCACAGAGAACGTATAAGATCCGCTTTCCTCCGCAAGCTCTACTGCGCTTCCGCTGAGTGATGCAAAAGGAACGATTTCTCCCTCGCAAGGAATCATATCATGGCTTCCTGCATTTGTGAAATCATCAATTGGAAAAACATCCCATTCCGTTGCTCCAATGTTCCAATCCAATTGCCCTTGTTGTACGAAATTTCGACGAACTAAAGTGTTGTTGCGAGATGAACCGCTACCCACAACCCACTCGTCTCCCGGATCATCACCTACAACTCCAAAAGCATCAATTACAACCGTTCCATTCAACAACTCAATGGCATCATCACCATTTACTGAAGTAATGTCGGAAGTGAAGTCTGCAATTGCAGATAAGAAATCGCCAGCATCAGGATCGGCAATCAAGAAAGTTTCACCCGGTGCAAGACTGCCTTGCAGGGTATCTGTAAAAGACACCTCAAGACTTCCATTGTTGTAACGACGAACGTAATAACCTGAAAGGTCAACGGCAGCAGCAGTAGGATTGTAAATCTCTAACGCTTTGTTGAATGAGGTTCCCTCAATGTACTCTGAGAAAAACAGATCTCCACAAGGTCCTCCTGCATTCGCATCGGCATTTACGGTAATACTCCCCAACATTCCTTGCATAAAATGAAAGGCACAGAAATAGGGATACTCTCCAGGTCCAGGCAAGACCAAATCAAAAACGGTGTTGTCTGAATTCATAGGAAAGGAAGTAAAGACTTCATCATTGTTCCCATCAACTCCAGAAACAGTCGGGTGATTTCCTTCAATCCACAAATAGCGAACTGTATCTCCATCTTCAATGGTTAAAGATGCTGGGATGTAGGAAAAGTTGGTCACTTCTACCTCGTGTATCGTGGCCTGCAGTACCACAAAAGGTGTTAGAAATGATAAAAGCAGAATTAGTAGAATTTTTCTCATGAAATGGAATTTTAGAATTAGCGCAAAGATAGTAATACTCAAAGGCATACAAATAAGCTTTCTGAAGATTTCGTACTTCCCAAATCTTGAAATCTCTTAAGTAACTTTGGTACTTTTGAATGAAAACACCAGGAGTGATAAATCTGTTTAACAAAATGTGTTGTAAGTGGTCTCAGCGTAAAGGTTGGAATTACGTGCAGAATATGCCTGCTGACGTCAAGAAAGCAGTGGTCGTAGTGGCTCCTCACACCACAAACTTCGACTTTGTGCTTTCTATGGGTTTTGTCCATTTTTGGGGCAGACGGGTGAACTACATGGCCAAAAAGGAGCTATTTAAAGGCCCAATGGGCACTTTTCTGAGAGCTTCCGGTGCCATCTCCATCGAGAGAAATAAAAATACGAATGTCGTGCAGCAAATGGCTAAGCAATTTACCGAACGCGATGAATTATTGCTGATTATTGCTGCAGAAGGCACTCGAAAGGCGGTTAAAAAGTGGAAAACCGGCTTCTACCACATTGCTCAAGAGGCGGGTGTTCCGCTGTGGCTAGGTGTCCTTGATGCCGGAAACAAGCTCGGCGGCGTTATCAAAGAGCTACCCTTAGAAGGAAAGACCAAAGAGCAAGTCATGGTAGAAGTTCAGGCTTTCTTTTCCGATGTTGAAGCCCTCGATCCCAAGGGCTGGAACCCCACCTTCCTGTAGTTTTTTAGCCATTTAGCCATAGCCATTCAGTGGTAATTGTGGGCTAGAGCTTTCTAGCTTTCGTTCTGCAGCGAGAATTGTATTGGCCCAGCTACAAACAGCAAGCTTAAAAGCCTTTTTGAGCTTTAATTGCCGCAGTTGTATCGCTTAACAATCAGTATTTCTGTGGACCCGCTCACTGAGTCCTCAAAGTCACTCACTCACTAGTAACTAGTGCTCCAAACACGAAATACTCCAAAGTAGCGTTAATGGAACTCATGGGGCATCCCCAAACGTTCACACCATAGGCAGAGCAGCTTACTTTCCAATCGTTAAACAAACTTAATTGCAAGAGTTCTTGGAAAGTCTGGTCTAATTTTAACATATGAAGAGCAACACGCTTCGGATACTATTGGCAACCATTACTCTGGCGATGGTGGGTTTGATCTTGATTCAAGCTTACTGGATTCACCAGGCCAGTCTCATCCATAGCGAGAACTTCGACCAATCTGCCCAATCTGCAGTCAGCCAAGTGGTGAAGCGCTTGGAAGCACGTGAAGCTTATGGCTACATGAAAGAGCAGGTCAATATTGATACTGATAAGCTCAAAACAGCCAGCCAGCTCAATCGAGACTTGGCTAAAAAGCTGGCCAACAAAGAGGCCGTTCTCGGAGTAGAAGCCCGAAACATCGACCCCAACTTGGCTGCAGCCATGGACCTGAAGTCTATCTATGGTGTGTATGTAGATCGAGTAATTCCAGAAACTCCGGCTTTCTATGCCGGTGTTCGAAAAGGCGACATCATTACCGAAGTCGGTGGGAGTGAGGTGAACAGTCTTAAGGACATCGTCGATATCGTCAATCAATACAAGAAAGGCGACCAATTCACGCTATCATACGAGCGACTCGATGAAAAGAAGGACAATCGTTACAGTGCTTGCTCCGTAGTAAGCCACACAAACTTCATCTGGCGCGACAAAACGGACAGTGTTTCCTACACATATACCGTCAATACGCTCAATTGCGATGAAGACAATGTATTGGCTTTCTTCGTTGACAGCATCAACAACCTCAACCGCTTGATCGTCAAGAATGGTGAAGACGAAGCAGGAACCTTTATTACCACTTACTACGGTGTAGACGAGGAGCTATTGCATTTGGGATCAAAAGATGAATTCACGCAACGAGCAGCTGATCTAAGTACCAATATTTTTGAGGAATACGTGCCTTTCGACTCAGATGACCCTCTTGATACTTTGGTCTCTAGTCTCTTGGGCGATAGCACGTTTTTGAACTCAGTGAGCCACGATAGAGACGCCATTCGAGAAGTCATCATCTCCAAACAGGGCCAGTTGGTCAATACTTATCATTTCGTTACGGACATCGTGACAGAAATTTTAATGAACGAAAAGACCGTCAAGGAGAAATTGGCGCCCTTCGATTTGCAAAAATTGCTCGGTGAAGAATTTACTTGCCGAGGAATTCGACTGCGTCCCGAGTGGGCCGTAATGGATGAAAACAGTGAAATGGCTTTTCATTCTAAAGAATACGACCCGAGGGATCAAAAAACTTACAAAGCTTCCTTGTATCCCAATGATATATTTAATAAAAAATCTTCCCGAGCTAGCCTTTTTGTTTATTTCCCAGATAATAAAGGAATCCATTCTATGTTTAATATTGGAGGGGAAGGCCATTATTTCTTAAATGTGGGTACAGTGCCTTTGTTGGGCTTCCTCTTTATTGGACTACTTTGTTTTTGTTTTTATTATGCGATTTCTACTTTGTTGAAACAAAAGAAGATATCGGAGTTGAAAACGGATTTTATTAACAACATGACTCACGAATTAAAAACACCTGTTTCTACCATTAAACTGGCCAGTGAAATGATCATGGATGAGAATGTTCCTGAAACTTCTATACGTAGGTACGTGGGTATTATTCAAGATGAAAACAAGCGCTTAGGCGATCAGATAGAACGTGTCTTGCAAATCGCTCGAATCGAAAGAGAGAATGCAAAGTTGAATTTTGAGCCAGTAAACGTGCACGATATTCTAAAGGAGGTGATGCAACGTAGCGAATTTCAAATTGAGCAAAAAGACGGAACACTAGAGGCCGACCTCAATTCGATCATGCCCACAATAACGGCTGATAAAGTCCACTTATCGAATGTTTTCTTCAACATCTTGGACAACGCCGTAAAGTATACACCGCAGAGTCCAAACATAGAGGTGCGTACAGAGGACACAGAAGAAGGGCTCATAGTTTCTGTAAAAGACAATGGAATAGGAATGTCAAAGGATGTTCAAAAGAGAATTTTTGAGAAGTTTTATAGACAGCCAACGGGTAACCTGCACAATGTGAAAGGTTTTGGATTAGGACTGAGTTATGTGAAAGCAATGACGGAAGCCCACGGTGGAAAAGTATTCGTAAAGAGCAGACCCAATCAGGGAAGTATGTTTCAAATTTTGTTTCCCCACCCCACACCAATAATGAGCAATTAAAAATCCAATTTAATGAATGGAGCAACGAAAATACTGGTAGCAGAAGATGATCCGAATCTCGGATTATTACTAAAGGAATATCTTGAAATAAAAGGATTTCAGGTGAATTTATGTGAGGATGGAGAAATTGCTTGGGAGCGATTTAAGAAGGAGAGTTTTGATATATGCATTTTGGACGTAATGATGCCTAAAATGGATGGATTTTCACTGGCGAAAGAGATTCGAAAAATAAATGAAGATGTTCCCATATTGTTTTTGACTGCCAAGTCAATGAAAGAAGACAAAATCAAAGGATTTCAACTCGGTGCAGATGATTACCTGACCAAGCCTTTCTCTATGGAAGAGTTGCAACTCAGAATAGAGGCGGTTTTGCGACGCTATCGAGCAAGTGTTTACCAATTTAGTAAGCAAACAAAGTTTACCATCGGCAAGTACGACTTTGACTACGATTTGCAGCATTTGAAATGGGATGATAACGGTCATCGTCACCTAACTTCCAAGGAGGCACAGTTGCTGCGACTTTTCTGCGAGAAAATGAATGAGGTAACAGAGCGCTCACTAGCACTTAAGCTCATCTGGCAAGAAGATACCCATTGGAATGCGCGAAGTATGGATGTTTACATCACACGGCTGCGTCAGTACCTCAAGGAGGATCCAACGGTGCAAATAAAGAACATACACGGCAAGGGCTATCGTTTGCTCACAGGGCTCGACGTGGAAGCCAAGGTGAAGTAGCTAGAACAGTTCGTATTAAGACTCGTCTTGATGTGGCGGAGTGATACATATATTTCACTCCACCACATCAAGGCGTTTTTTTTCCAGCTATTGAAGCTGTCTGCACTTGCCGCGTTTCATAAATACCATTCCGCAACTTGTTTAGAGTTGAAAGCTTCAATATCTTCAAGAGAATGTTGGTAAGAAAGGACGTAACCTCTTTGCGAGTCAATCGTCATAGAAGTGAAACATTGATTAAGAATACATAAATCAAAGTATGAAAACGACCATTTTGAAGTTCAGCCTTGTGGCTTTTAGCTTTTTCTGTTTGCTGAATGTGAACGCCCAGAGCAAAGTAGCCAAGAAAGATAAGCAGAAGTTGACCGTGGAAGAGAAATTTGCCAAAGCAGACACCAACAATGATGGTGTGATTGTTTTGGCAGAATATGAAACCATGTTGGCTAAGAAGAAAGAGCGCAAGGAACGCAAAGCTACTCGTGGTGAAGCCAGTACTAAAAGAACAAAGAACGTTGATCCTGCTAAGCGATTTGCAAAAGTAGATAGTGATGGGAATGGTCAAGTAACATTGACAGAGTTCCTTGCTCGAAAAGCAAAGAAGAAGAACAAGAAGAACAAGAAGAACAAGAAGTCTGAGAATAGAGACTTGAAATAGTTTCTTCTCGAACTGTAAATAATAAGGGAGGCTCAAGCATTTGCTTGGGCCTTTTTTTATGCTTGGAAGTGAAGAAGTTATTGAAAACGGTTATTCTCTGATTTTTCAGAGGAGTAAATTCCGAAATTGGTATGGTGAACCAGACGCGAAAATTTTCAATCGACAGTAAAAATGATCAAGGAGGAACATAGAATAAATTTTGATACCATCGGTTTTTCTGATTTTGATTTCCGTAGTAAAGTATCCGCTACCACACAAGTTTTTGAGATGGGAAGTCTTACGGGAATTGCTGAAATGATCGGCTACCAAATGTTTCTTTTCAAAAGAACTGAAACTGAGAGAAACATTGTTTTGAGTATGGATTGGGGAGAAGCGGATGATCCAGTGCTATTGGATATT
>Ga0114956_1003168_pt1 | contig 12757 bp, 7 predicted proteins | sample MaitaG_FD_87304 | JGI IMG/M metagenome (GOLD analysis project Ga0114956, IMG submission 87304) | Marine algal microbial communities from Maine, USA - Maine_Asex2 metaG | ecosystem: Host-associated > Algae > Red algae > Unclassified | place: Maine, USA | collected 2015-01-05 | reverse complement strand
TTGGAAGCCTCGAAATACGTAAGGGGGATCTGATTGCGTTTGCGCATCATGGGGATCATTTGAGATTTTTCGTGGTTCTGCTTTTGTCTCTTCGCCAAATAAAAAACCCAGGATCTGGTCCTTTTGTTTTTCCGACAATTTCCGGAAGGAGGGCATGCGCCCAGCTCCGTTATTAATAAATTGTCTGGTAGTCACTTCTGTATGTCGCTCTTCGATATTAATAAGAGAAGGAAATCCACCGGCGGGATTAGCAGTGCGATCAATACCGTGGCAGGAAGCACAATGAATGCGATATTGTTTTTCTCCTGCAGGCAATGCAGAGCCGTCTGGGTTGCGGGTAGGCACCAGCTGATAAAACCACGGCATTTCGTTTACGTTCGTATAAAGAATACCCGCGGGGTCTGCTGCTGATCCTCCCCACTCCATGCCGCCATCATAACCGGGAAACATGATGACTTGATCAAGGCCGGGCGGAGGGTATGCTCCATAGTTGCCCGATTTTCCTAGTGTTTCGCGTGTGATCATTTCTGCCCGCGGAGATATGTTTGACACATCCTCGGCAGTGTATCGCTGACGCATGAGTGGTGGTGGGGCAGTGGGAAAAGGTTGGGTAGGCCAGGATTTCATGTCAGGTAGACGAGAAGCTTCGATGGGCCGTTCTTCGATAGGCCAGAGCGGTTCGCCGGTCTCTCGGTCAAACACAAAAAGCAATCCCATCTTGGTGCCCTGAGCCACCACATCTTTAATTTCGCCTTCGTGCTTTACGGTAAGCAACGTGGGCGGACAGGGATTGTCTAAATCCCACAAGTCGTGATGCACCAATTGCTGGTGCCACAGGAGACTACCGTCTTGTATATCCAAGGCCAAGACAGAATTTGCAAATAGATTTTCTCCGTAGCGCTCGCCCCCGTAAAAGTCTGGACCAGCAGTCTCCGTAGATGCGAAGACAATGCCCCTCGTCGTATCAAGGGCCACGCCAGACCAATCAGACGCTCCTCCCGTGCGACTTAAATAATCTTCGGGCCAGGTCTCAGATCCGAATTCACCAGGACGGGGAAGTGTATGAAAAATCCATTTTCTCTTTCCAGTATGCAAGTCAAAAGCTCGAATCGCCCCAGGCACATCTTCTGGCGTATTGACTCCAGCAATATACATGTCGCGATAGACCTGCCCCGGTGTGTTGTGATATACATCTGCTTGACCTTCTACATCGAGTTGCTCACCAAGATGAATGTAACCACCAGCTCCAAAAGACTCGACTAACTGACCAGAGCTAGCATCAACCATATAGAGATAAGGACCTTTGCTGGTAAGTACGCGTCCCGAATTTCCATCATTCCAAAAAGCCACTCCGCGCTGATCCCGGTCCGAAAGATCATCATGAATTTTGTCAGGATCAAACGACCATAGCTCTTCTCCATTGGTACCATCGATCGCCACCAAGCGACTATAGGGAGTTGCTGTATATATACGTCCATCCACTACCAGATTATTGGTCTGAAAAATTGCACTATCGCCGCTTACGTAGGTCCAGGCCACCTCGAGCTGAGCCACATTCTCCGTATGGATTTGCCTGAGCTGCGAATATTGACTGCTGCCGAACCCACCGAGATAGTGAGCCCAATCGCCAGACGAGCCCATCGGTACAGTATTGCTATCGCTGCAACACAGCAGACCGAGAGAGAGCAACGTTGGGATTATCAAATTTTTCATGTGCAAGAAAGATAGGACTTAGGAGATGATAAGTGAATATATTCACGAAAAAAGAAACATCTACCTAATTTAGTATAATATAATTGGCAGCGATGAAAATAAATCTTGCGCAGAATCAACTCTCAATAGAACAAAAAGAAGAACTCTCTCAAAATGGGTTCGTCAGTTTAGGTCAGCTCCTTGATATGACCCAGGTCGATAAAATCAACCAGCGCATTGCAGAGCTGGAAATGGCTGAGGGAGATCAGGCCGGCGCTGAGCTGGCTGATTCAAAGTACATTCGTCATCCCAAGGAAGCCGGGGCCGATCGCCTGGCAGACTTGGTCAATAAAGGTCAGGTATTTGATGTCTTTTATAATCACCCCAAAGTTCTGGCCGGAATTATTGCAGTCCTTGGCGAAAGCATCAAACTTTCCTCACTAAATTATCGAGCCGCCAAGCCTGGAATGGGTTTGCAAAAGCTACATGTAGACTGGAAGGATGGTTTGCCTCATGGCAACTATCGCGTGTGTAACTCCATTTGGTTGCTCGATGACTTTACCTCAAATAATGGTGCAACACGGGTCGTGCCAGGCAGCCACCTGTGGGATAAATTACCGCAAGATGTCATGGCTGATCAGGAAGCCACTCATCCAAATGAAGTGCTCATTCAGGGAAAGGTGGGATCGGTATTTATTTTTAATTCACATACTTGGCACGGCGGCACGACAAATCTTACCAAGTTTCCACGCAGATCAGTGCACAGTTATTTTTGCACCCGTGATCAAAATCAGCAAATCGATCAGCGCCGGTATATTTTACCGGAGACTAAGGCAAGGCATTCTGAGGAGATAAAATATCTATTGGACGTACTGTGATCCACTTTACAATTGTGGTCCGCTCGGAAAAGTCTTCGCAAAAATTTTAATCGGATCCCAAAAATCATCAAAGTCGCACACGCTTCCTTGATGATTCTTCTCAATTAACTTGGTCATTCTTTTTTGGGCACAACCGACAGTACTTTTTTCTCAGACTCAGCACCAAAGAAATAGCCGTAATGAACTTCTGCCCGATGACTTTAGCAACACTTCGCTTAGCACGGGCGGCTTGGTACCCTGGGCAGTGTAATCGAAAAGCCGGGTGATGGCCACACTTGCCGAGACAAAATCCACGGTTGATTTTAAAGAGCCATCAATGGCAAGTCGACGTTCATACCCCCCGTGGAATGTCAGCATCATAACTATCCACACACGAGACAAGAACTGTGAGGGCAACGAAGATGGAAATGATATAATTGATACAATCATGGAGCAGTGTCAGAGTAGTAGTTACATCAATTTCGGGTGGTAGTCAAGATCTTCATGCTGTCTAATTAAGTCATCCAGTTGATTCGGAGTGATAGGATGATTGGGTGGCCGCACATTAAGCCATGCTTCATTTTGTGTTTTCTCTGCCAGGTACGATTTCAGTGCACCGGTAAATGGGAGTCCTTCAAATGATTTGCGAACCTTGACCAAATAATCATTCCCAGATTTGCTTCCATTGGCATGCCATTGTGCAAGAGTTGATGCAATCAACGAAATGGTCACATTTGCAGTAGCAGAAATGCAGCCTACTCCTCCGCCCTCCAGATTTTCCAATAGGTATTTTTCTGTGCCGGCATACAGTCGGAATCCCGGAAACATCTCACGAACTTCTTGCATGTGCTGTGGATCGCCGGTGGAATCCTTCATACCCACGATCGTTTCAGGAAAGGCATGAAGTAATTCTGTCACTAAGTCGTGAGAAAAAGATACACCCGCCAATTTCGGGAAGTGATACAAATAAATATGCAATCGCTCTGCTCCCACCGATCCAATAATTTTATCAAAGTATGCGAGCATACCCTCATCGTCAACTTGTTTGTAATAATAAGGTGGCAACATCAAGAAATTTGTAATGCCATGATCCAGCGCATGCTGAGTGAGTTCGATCGTCTCGGTGTAGGCACAGCAACCGGTACCCACCATCAGCTTGTCACGATCAAACTCATCCATGGCCTCTACAATTTGCTTTCGCTCAGCTACTGAAAAAGAATTTGCTTCTCCGGTAGTGCCAAGAAGAGCCAGGCCATCGCTGCCATTGTTGAGCAGAAATCGGCAATGGTCCTGCAGCAAGCCCTCATCGACTGTAAGGTCAGCGTTGAGGGGGGTGAGATTTGCTGTGATCGCTCCTGCGGAAAAAAAAGATCTGTTCATTCGGACACGTATTTGAGTAACCAAGATAGATACTCCTCTGAAATAAAAGCGGTTGGCTCAGTGTAGAGATCTGTAGAGCCAATGTTTCGATTTACGTGGAGCGGGCATTCAAAAAAAAGGACATTTGCGTAAATGTTATGTTAGATATCCGCGATCGCACACATTTAATCATTTTAAAAGAAGCTATGATGCGACATTTTACGTTAAGACGTACTGAGAGATTTTCCGCACTTTCATTGAGTGTCCTACTCATGATGTGCCTGCTTACGAGCTTAAGCTTTAGCCAAAATCCCATTAATCCGGTTTTGATGCCAGTGGAAGGTGCCGACTGCTACTGCGTCGATTACTCCGCTGCGCCGACCCCTGATACTTGGCAGTTTGACACCATCCGTGTTTACTTGGATGGTACAAATTATGACGTTGCTCCTCAGGATCAAGGAAACATCACTCAAGCTGAAATTGAACTTGCTGTGGCGAATGCAAAGACGCAGAGCAGTTCGGAAATCATTTTTACCATGAGCAATTTTAATTTTGAATCGTATGGTCTGAGCTTTAGCTACGAAGCATGTGGTACCAGTTCCTTTGTGGTTCTGCTGCGCGGAAATTTCCAAAACCAGGAAGACTTTGCCCAGTGTGCCATACCGCCAGCACGACTTGTGAGTGACCCACAAGATCCCACTGGTCAGTTTAGTATCCGTGCCCAGGGTGGAAAAGCACCGTATAGCTACGAAGTCGACGGAGTAACAAATACCACTGGATTTTTTACCGAGTTAATGCCCGGCAGCTACCAAACGATGATTACAGATGATCTTGGCGCAACAGCAGCAAGTGCGCCAGTTGAAATATTCGATGGTGCCCTGCTACTACCTGTCTCGCTCACCGCATTTACGGGAGATCGAGATTGCTCAGAAACAAATCTTCAATGGTCTACTGCCTCCGAAATAAATCACAGCCATTTTTTGATTGAAGCAAGTACCGATGGAGAATTGTTCCGCCAAATCGAGACCATCGAAGGGTCGGGCAATTCATCAGAAACTGCCAACTACCATCACAGCGTGGCGGGTAGTCAGGACAATTATTTTCGACTCCGAATGGTCGCGTACGATGGCACAGTTGAATTTTCAGAAGTAATTTCTCCACAATTAAAATGCTCTGCTAGCAGCTCGGTTTTTCCAAATCCGGCATCCGAAGTGCTAAATCTTGTCGTTGATCTTTCGCTCACCAATATGGACAAGGTCATCATTCATGATCTACTGGGCCGACCAATGCTCACCGCTAATGTTACCGACGATCAAAAATCAAGCGTCTCATTAGACATTGGTCATCTAGCAGCTGGATCGTATGTGCTAAACGCCATGGCTTCAGATCGGGTAATTGCTCAAAAATCATTTGTGAAAACGACTAGGTGATCGGAATAATTCAAAGATGAAGTGCCACCATGGCGATTGAGCACCGTGTCGCTTTAAACTAGCTCAATGGGCTTGCAAATGTGTAATTAAGAAAAAGGCTCCCTTTCTTTAAAGGGAGCCTTTTATAAATGAATAGTGTAGCTAATCTTTCTACCGGATCATGGTTATGATCAGATTTTATTCAATTTGATGGTGTGATCGAATTTGTCATTGTAGATGTGAATCAAATAAATACCCGTTTGTAAATCCGCCATGGATATGCGAGTCTGTGCATTTAGTCCTTTCATGTTTTTAATACTTTTTCCATCAAGCGTCATGATGTCTACCCGACTATCGCGGTAAAGACCAGCATCACCCTCAAATTGTAGATTGAAAGATTCTGTAACAGGATTGGGAAATACATTCACTCCCAATGAGGCATCACCCACATTGATCACGGCGGTCGTGGTACTGGGTTCTCCTTCTCCCACCGAGCCTTCAAGATAAATAGCCGACGCCCCATCAAAGATGCTGACGGATTGTGGTGCAACGTTGCCGACATCAGAGGCATTGAAGACCAGAATCTTGCCTCCTTCATTGGCCCGCTCGGCAACATATATAAGTCCATTGGCACCATCATAAGCGATGTCTACAGGATTACCAAGCTGCGTTTGATCACCTTCTACAATGAGTTGCTCATCTGCTGCAATCATACCATCTGCCGCTGCTGTCATGAAATCAGCAATCACGGTAAAAGCACCGTCTGCATCACTCATTGCATCAGCCACGTCCGTAAGTACCATGATGTCATCTTCGGGCAAGTAGGTAATTCCATGCGTACGAGTCATCTCTGCAACACTTACTGTTTGGTCGGGAGAAATCGCCCCGTCTGTATTCGAGAAGAAATCCTGAAAAACGGCGAGTTGATCAGAATTATCAACGATCGCATACAGTGTATTTACATCGGCATAAATACCCCATAGATTAATGTCAACATCGTAGCTATTCACCAGCGTAATTTCATTTGCCGTAATCTCATATACCAATAATCGATTTTGCATATTATTCGCATCATTGGCATCCTGGACTACAACCAGCAAATTACCTGCAGCGGCAATTTCTCGACCATTAATAAAGTCGGAGGTTGACGTAGCCGTTACCTCAGGCACCATTCCTGTGGCCAGACTAGACTCAACATTGCTGTAGGCGTTGATCACGTTTTCAGTACGATTTAGTTGGTACAGCACATCATTTTCTTCGTCATAGTAAATGCCATCTGCATCTGAACCTTGACTCGGAAAGACCGAGGCCATCAACGAGTTGTCATCGACTACACTAAAGCGACCTACCAATCCTGATGTATTTGATGATCCGTAAAATGTAGCCTTGCGAATGGTATCCATCGCAGCTACATTGTCTCCCACCAAATAAATGGCGGAAGCGCCCGGAAAGGATTTTGAATATGCCGGAGCGCTCCCACCTGAAGCGGCAGGTATAATAAATGCGAGTACCTTGCCCATGTCTTGTGCCCGTTCGGTCACATAGACGAACCCGGCAATGGTATCGTATGCGATGTCGACCGGATTGCCAAGTTGGGTATCAGGGCCACTTATGCGTATTTGTTCGTCATCACTGATGATGCCATCTGCAGCTTTTGCAGCAAAATCTGTGATGATTGTAAATGCACCATCCGAATCGCTTGAAGCTTCTCCGACATCGGTCAGTACCATAATATCACCCAAGGGTGTGTAGGTAATTCCGTGGGTACGGACCATGCTTTCGATCGTCACAGATTGATCTGCCATGACCATTCCACTATCAAGTGAAAAGAAATTGTCAAACTGCACCAAGCGGTCTGAATTATCTTCGATGGCATACAGCGTGTTTCCATCGAGGTGAATACCCCAGAGATTAAGTGGAGATTCTAACGTGCGCTGAAAAGCAATTGAATCTGGAGCAATCGTATAAATATGAAACGCATTGGTCATCCCATTTCCTTCATTTGCATCTTGAGCTACCACCAACTGATCTCCACTCACAGCGATTTCTCGACCGTTTGTGAAGTCAGAGGTAGAGGTGGCAGTCAATTCCGGAGTTCCTCCGGATTCGAGGTTTGCGAGGACATTGCTATATGCGTTAATTACGTTTGCTGTACGATTTAGTTGGTACAGTACGTCGCTATCTCTGTCGTAAAAAATACCATCAGCGTCTTCCGCTGCACTCACAAATTCATTGTAGTCAATTGAATTGTCCGTTTTTACAGAAAACACCCCTATTTTTCCCGAATTATTTGAAGAGGTAAAAAACTGCGATACGGTTTCTAATTCTGATCCTTCGTCAAATAAATCGGCAAAACAATTATCTGTACCGGCAGTGGGCATGGCCAGATAAGGAAAACTCGACCTAAACGCTTTATCGTTTGTCTCCACACCAGTTGTGTATGTCAGTACGCCAAGTAATTGATCGGTGACAGGGTTGCCCACAGCAGGGTCAAAATCATCGTACCAAAGACCCACCGCAGCGAGTACTACACCTGCTACCGCTTGCAACTCAATCCGAGTTACGTCATCTTCCAAACGACGACCATTGGGAAATCCATCCATATTGGGAATAAATTCAATGTCGGTATTCGTATTAAAAGGAGCCGCTGTCAATCCGAGAACTGCTGCTTGCACTAAGCCCAGTGAGCTAAAATTTTCATCGTCACGTTGTGTGGGTGGAACGGCCATATTAAGACGAAGCATGTCTCCACCATTGGGTAGGAAATTGTGCACAAAAGGCTTGCCTGCGGCGAGTGGGTTGCCCTCTTTTCCTGTCGCCAATTGGTAAGGAATGACATTCGGAACACCAGTGTGAAAAGCCGGCCAAAGGTCGACCGAGCGAGGTTTTCCCGGTGCAGGCAACAATAAGGTACCAAAGACGGCATCGTCAAGCGCCGTTCCTGCCACAGCATCAGAACCTTTTAAACTATACAATCCATCTCCTCCGTTGCTAAAATCAAAAGAACCCAAGGAATTTGTTTGTATACGGAGTGGTGTGAAAGCCGGTACTGCACTTCCAAACTGGTCATCGTCCATGTAAAGCGCCAGTTCAGGGTTGTAGAAAAATTCGTCCAGAGTCAATTCACCAATCTCATCGTACGGTGTCAGGGTGTTCCAAAAGTCTTTGGATCCCACCGGAATCACCACCTCGTTGGTCAGTGGCATACCGAGGCGAGATACCTGAATCCACAATCCGGTATGCTCGATTTGACCATTTGTCCGTATCGTACGAATAGCACGGCGGCTAGCCGACGCCCAGACACCAATTACGTAGTCGGGATCAAGAATACTAGTAGGCTCAGCGGGCGCATCCGCTTTGAGCAAGGTTGAGATGGGCACCTGTATGGCCAGAGCACTAACGTTGAAGCAAGCTAAACCATCAACTGGCTGGCCGCCCTGTCTAGGAGCATTGCCCAAATCAAAAATACCTCCCAGGTCCACAAAAAATGGATCATCCGTAGGCCCAGCAAATACTTTTTCGCCTGTATTGGCGGTCGTAATTGCATCATTGAATAGTGTTTCATAGCTCGTACCCAAACCGGCACCCCCTTCGATAGATCTGGGGCCAATATTGTACGGCGGTACAATGCCTTGCTGCACGATGGTTCGGAAAGACGCCCCTCCATCGAGACTGCGCTCTAGGCGGTATGTGGTTTTGATGTTTTCTGCTCCCAGTCGTATATTGAAAAAAGTAGTCGGGTCTTCATTCTCACGACGGAAAGTAAATCGATAAATAATGTCATCTCCACTGCTATTAACGTCGTTATCTACTCGTATTTCGTAACGAATATCTTCACCAAATGTATAGTAGTTGGGACCTCCGTAAGGTAATTGCATCGGAATATATGTGGCAATTAGGGTGACCATATCAGGATTGTCTGGGCTGCGAAACGCATACACATCCACGTTGTCAGCCAGCGGATCATTGGCAATGAGAGGCGCCTCACGGTGACTCGAGCCCATCGCAATGAATTGCATACTCAGAAGAAAAATCAAAGACAGGGTTGTCTTCTTTAGTCGTATTATATTTGTCATAATAAAATTTGTATTCAGGTTTAATAGAAAATTTTGCAATGGATAAATAAATAATGCGTTGACTTCTTTCTAGTTATGGGCAATAACGTGCATCATCTCTTTGAGAAAAGGATCTTGCGAATCGGTCATCAGGGCAGCCTGTAAATGTGTTTGAGCTTTATCTTGTACGTCTAGTGCATGGTAGACCTGCGCCATCTTTGTATTTACATCGATATTATTAGGCCTCACTTGATATTCCTTGTTGAGATAATTAAGAGCTTGTTGATGATCTTCCAGCAAGTCGTGGTAGACTCCAGCATATTCCATATTCATCACGTGACCCGCTTCAGTATCTTCTTCCAGCATACCCAGAATACTATTGGTCAATTGTCGATAAGGTTGACCTACTTCTTTTTTCATCAGAGCCAGATCGATGTAGAAACCCACTTCGGGAATAATTCCCACTGCCCTATTAAATCCTGCCTCAGCAGCACGATAATTGTTCTTTTTCCATTCCACATTGGCCAGACCAGCAACTGCAAAAGGATAGTTTGGTCGATCCATTAAAATCCGCCGATAGATCGCTCCTGCTTGCTCCGTTTCTCCATATGCAAGGCATAGATCAGCCAAGGTGAGCATCGCCCAAGAGGTTTCTTCATCTCCCGGATATCCTGCTGTAATGGCCATCTCAAGCGCTTCAATTGCACCATCTACCTGGCCATAAATCTCACGTAAGTACGCCACTCTAGAATAGGACCGCAAATCGGGTCGGATCGCTACCATGCGATCGGCCATCTGGACAGCTTTATCATACTCGCCGAGCTCCACGTAGCAGTCAGTCAAGACACCACAAATTTGAGCGTTGTGAGGATTTAATTCCTGCGCACGCAGACCAGTTTCCCTTGCTTGAGAAAATTCGTGGAGAGATAACTGCACTCCTGCTTTCAAAGTGAGACCGTAAAAAAGAAGATCTGTCTGAATTTCCGGAGCATTGAGAACACCATCAGTAAGCTCAAGAGCCATTGGGTAGTAGTGACCATGCTCTCCCGTCACGCGTGCCTCCTTGATACAGAGTTCTGCTAATGCCAATTTGGCATCTGAGTTGGTTTCACCTTCGGCAATCTTGTCTTGGTACAGCTTCCATTTTTCCTGAACGAGTTTCCACTCGATGCCAGCCTCGATAGCCTTTGGCCGTTGCAAGAGGGTATATTGGACGGGTAACTCTAAATGATTCTGTACATCACTTACTTTCCAATCGATATGGAGAACAGCTGCACTGACAACAATCAGTAGGCCCAGTAGTAAGAGTTTGTTTACCTTTATGTTGTCCGTCATGCTCATATTCATTTTTTAATTTTCTTGATATACCTCATCTACGTTGGGTTTGGATAGATTGGATTTAGAAAAGACCTCCTTTTTTGAAAAAAAGTGCAGATCATAGTGTAAGTGAGATTATTTCATTGTTGCGCCAGCGAGATGAAAAAGGTCTGGCTATGCTTTACGACAATTATTCCGCGGCACTCAATGGCATAGCCTTACGGATTGTAGGGTCATCAATGATAGCGGATGACATTTTGCAGGAAACTTTTCTAAAAATTTGGAATAATTTCGATCAGTACGACGAAAATAAGGCAGCACTCTTCACCTGGATGGCGCGTATTGCCCGAAATTCAGCCATCGACACTCGCCGGCTTAAGTCATTTGAGCATAATCGTAAAACCGATTCGCTTGATTCTACCGTACATATAGGTGAGTCGACAAACATCTCTACCGCAGAGATTGATGTCAATAAGCTCCTTGAAGGTATGGATAGCGAACACAAGAAGGTTTTGGATTTGGTCTATTTGCAGGGCTACTCGCACAGCCAGGCATCTGAGCAATTGCAGATTCCGCTTGGTACCGTAAAAACCCGCATTCGTTCCAGTATTTCGACCTTGCGTGAAAAGATAAAGCAGGACAAGAAGCTATTCTTTGGCTTACTCCTGATATTGTTAATGCTAATAGTACATGCACTATGACCATTAACGAGTTGAGAGAATCGGGACTTTTGGAGCTGTACGTCATCGGCGACCTCACAAGCGAGCAGCAGCGCGAGGTCGAGTTAGTGATCGAGCAGCACCCTGAACTCAGTGACGAAATCCAAAGCATTGAAACTGCACTCGGTAGCTATGCGCTCTTGCATGGTGTTGCCCCTGACCCCTCGCTCAAGGGAAAAATTCTCAAGCAGATTTCTGGTGGCGGTAAAGACATTCCTCCTTCAAATGATAAGAAGAATGGCGGCTGGGGCCTTGGACTGATTTTGGCTTCACTCCTGGCACTTGGTGCCCTGGCCTGGGGCTGGATGAATAGATCTCAGGTCAGTGATTTGCAAGATCAGCTTGCCATCTTGCAACAAGACTGCGATTCAATCGTGGATGCACAAGGTAATCGACTGGCATTTTACGATGGTTTATTTAATGACAGCGAAGTACTGGTACTCAGCGCGACTCCTAAATATCCCAGCACCAACCTCTTTCTGTATCTAAATAATACCACCCAATCCAATTATCTCCAGGCAATAAATCTCCCCGACATCACGCCTCAGCAAGTTTTTCAATTGTGGTCACTCAAGGGCACAGATGCTCCGATCCCGCTTTCTACTTTTTCAAGAGAGGGTGGTATACCACAGGAGATTGATTTTGAGGGCGGGACAGAGGTCTACGCAATCACGATCGAACCGGCCGGTGGCAGTGAAGCGCCCAATCTGGATGAACTGATTGGAACGATTCCAGTGGGATAAAATCTGGATATTTAGCTATAATTTAGCTTCCACTATTTAATTGCACCCACCAATTTTCGCTTCAAAGACAGCGTTGCTGCGCACTCCCAAAAGCGACTCCAACAAAAATCTCATTTCGAGATTGAATCCTTCAATTTTCCAGCACACCGTACATCATTACACTTAACCGTTATTAAACGTTTATAAACGCTTATAGACGGAAGTAATCGTTTAATGCACGAATAGTCGATCCTGCCCCTCTCATATTTGTATCGACATCAATTTTTAATAAATCACTATCAATTACTAGTCATGAATAATTTAGTCAATCGCGTAACGCTTATCGGTAATTTGGGCATAGATGTTGAAACCAGAGAACTAGGCAATGGCACAAAAGTTGCCAAAACCAGAATCGCCACCAATGAGTCATATACCAAGGATGGCAACAAGGTCGAAAAAACAGAATGGCACAATCTCGTGGCTTGGGGCAAGACTGCCGATCTGCTGGCCAGACTTTGCTCCAAAGGGTCAAAAGTGGCAGTGCAAGGCAAGCTCACCAACCGATCTTGGGAGGACAAAAACGGACAAAAGCGATACATCAGTGAAATTGTGATTGATGAATTTTAT
>Ga0114956_1003165_pt1 | contig 12770 bp, 10 predicted proteins | sample MaitaG_FD_87304 | JGI IMG/M metagenome (GOLD analysis project Ga0114956, IMG submission 87304) | Marine algal microbial communities from Maine, USA - Maine_Asex2 metaG | ecosystem: Host-associated > Algae > Red algae > Unclassified | place: Maine, USA | collected 2015-01-05 | reverse complement strand
ATAGGTTCTTTTAACTTTAATAATAATGGTATCGGTGGTGCTGGTTTCCAGGCATGGTCTGATTCTTCACCTAATGCTTTAGCGGGTGCTTTCTTTTTCGATGCTGGTTCAGCTGCGACTGGAGAAATTATCTTTAGAACTGCATTGGTTAAGAGAATGGTTGTTAGCCAAGCTGGTTTCGTAGGTATCAATAACAGTGCTCCTACTTGTGAATTAGACGTTACTGGTACATTAAAAGTTAACGGAATGTCTGTAAGTTCAGATAAGAAGTTGAAAAGTAACATCAATTCTTTTGATTTAGGTCTTGATGCTGTTTTACAGTTAAACCCAGTTTCTTACGAGTATAATGGTAAAGGTGGTACTATCGAAGGTGGTAAGCACGTAGGTATTGTTGCTCAGGAATTAAGAAAAGTAGCTCCAATGTTAGTTGATGAGTATACTCACACTGTATTAACTGATGCTAAAGAAGTATCTCCAGAGACAAACGAAATCGTTTCTCAAGAGAAATACTTATCTATCAAAGATAACGAGATCAAGTATATGCTTATAAACGCTATCCAAGATCAGCAAGCTTTAATTGAAGATCAAGCTCAAAAAATAGCTCAATTAGAAGAAGCTATTTCAACTTTAGGTTCAACTGAATCAGTCAATAACACTAATGTTACACTTAGTGCTTATGATTTAGCTGAATTAGATCAAAATACACCTAATCCATTTAACGGTCAGACTACTATTTCTTATGTAGTACCAACTGATGCGCAAAATGCATTAATCAATGTATATGGTCAGAGCGGTCAATTAATGAAAACAATTGATATCGATCACGTTGGTGAAGGGAACTTAACTGTGAATGCAGATTCTCTTCCATCAGGTACGTACTCATACCAACTAGTTGTAGATGGTAGAAAAGTACAGACTAACAAAATGGTTGTAGCTAAATAACATAGGGTTTTAATATCCTATTATAATTTAAAATAAATAGGCAGTATAGTATGTATACTATACTGTCTATCTTTTTATATAAATTTATATCTTTCGCATATTTTAATCCGTGCATAAAGACTATTACAAAGAGTATTATATACACGAGAGAAACCATTGGTTTTTCTTAGCTCGTAATAAAATAATACTTGACACAGTACGACGCTTAGTCAAAAAGAACAATTCAACTTCAATCAAGATATTAAACATAGGAGTCGCTACTGGCTACACTTCAGTTCTTTTACAAGAATTTGGAGAAGTTGATTCTATTGAATACGATAAGGACTGCTATGATTTTGTGGTAAATAATGTACCCGAAATTAAAGTCACAAATGGCTCTATTTTGGAATTGCCTTACAATGAAGGAAGTTTCGATTTAGTGTGTGCATTTGACGTCATCGAACATGTAAAAGATGATGAATTAGCCGTAAAGGAAATGAAAAGGGTAGCGAAGCAAGACGGATTTGTTTTCGTTACTGTACCTGCTTATATGTTTCTGTGGACGAATCATGATGAGATTAATATTCATGAAAGACGATATTCCAGAAAGTATTTGAAGTATAGGTTTAGACCTGATGGAAATATTGAATATAGCTCGTATTTCAATACGATATTATTTCCTTTGATCGCGTCCTATAGATTGTTTATATCTGGATTTAGAAAGAACGACAACAAAAATAGTGATAGTGATGATGATGAAACCATTGGAAAAGATTTAGCGATCGGGTCCGATGTAGGCATTTTGAATAAAATGTTGTATTACTTATTTTCTTCTGAATCACTATTCTTCAATCTCAACTTGAAATTTCCTTTTGGAGTCAGTATAATGTTACTTTGGAAAAAGAAATGACTTCACATATGCAATTTGAATTAAGCAATACATTCGACCCTTATAAAGCTTTAGAAATACTAATCTTAGTCGTTGGAGTTGTCATTTTTTCAATTATTTGCCTCCAATCAGTAGAAAATATTCCCACAGCAGATGATTATGCCTGGAGTATAGAGTTTTACACAGGATATTCTCAAGCGACTCATAGCTCCTTAGATAAGTTGAAGTTGTTATGGGAGAACATCGCAGAACATCGTGTTTTTGGTTACAAATTAGCCACAGTTCTATCTAAGTCCATTTTAGGAGATATTGATTTTAAGTGGATTGTTCACACTGGAAATGTATTCTATTTACTCTTTGTTTTACTATTTCATTATCATCTACGATCCATTTTTAAATCCAGAAAAGAATTAGTATTTATTTCTGCGATCAGTATGTCATTGCTGTTGGTCCCTTTATTTGTTCTTAATACTTTTGCAATTAGCGCAATTGTCCAGCCACCCTTGATGTTACTGGCTCTAATCGCTTTTATCAAGGCGTCTTCGTTAGACTCATTCCTTGGAGTTTTGATATTAAGTATTTTGTCTTTTATTTGCTGTGCACTATTTGGAAATGGCTTGTTTGTTCTACCGATTTGTTTCTTGATATTATTATTCAGAAAAAAAATTGTAAAAGGAATATTATATGCTTTTATAGGTTTGATAATATACTATTTCTACTTTTTAAACCATCCTGAATTTGGCTCGAGTCAGAACTCCGAAATCTTTCAATTTTCAATTAATACATTCTACGGCTTACTCATATTTGTTGGTAGCCCAATTAAAACTTTAGTAGGGTATTCTCTTTTGGGTTGTGGGGTAATCGGTGGTGTCTTGCTTGTTTCATGGGTGATAATTGGATTGAAATCCATATTTGAAACGAAATTATATCCGACATTGGCTATTGGGATTTTTGGACTTTTATCAGGAGCGGCTACGATTTTAGTCAGGATCTCAAATGGCAATCAACTTAACAAAGCCTTAATTGATCGATATAACATATATGCTGTTTTCTTGATTATTTCATTGTTTGTAGCTGCTTATTATCACTATCGGCATATTTTCAATAAGAAATATATCTTAGTCCTTTGTTCCTCAATATTCTTGATACTATATATAACCAGATTGCGGCACTCGAAAAATATATTCTATTACAACTGTATAAAGTTGAAGCAATCCATGTACAATTATCACAATAATAATTTAAAAGGATTGAACGTAAAACATTTCAAACTTTCGGCCAGGAGTTTCAAGAAAAGCATTGTTATGGGTAATTCTGTTTTACCAGCAATAGATGATTTGCTAGAGTATTCTACAATACAGAAACTGGATCAAATCCCTACATTAAAGGGGAAGAACATACAAAAGGAAATTAGGAACAACGGCATAATCAAATTGAAGGTTGACAATCCTGATGTAGACGTATTGGGGATTGGCTATTCAAAGAATAATCAATTCTATATTTACGATAAATTGGATGAATCCAGCGAATTGATTTTAGGTGATTTAGTAAACAGGCACACGATCTTTAAAATGCAGTTTGGAGAAGTTTATACTGAGCATGATTTTGACCAATTTGATTACTTCTATACAAAAGAAAATAGAAACAGGCTATTGTGGTACTACACCAAAGACGATAGCCTATATTATAGTAAATTATAGCGTCTACAGTTTAATCTGTAGGTTTGGTAAAAGTTAGATAAATTATGTCGTCAAAAGCTAAGAAGGATAGTCCAAAGTCGCATGTTAATACTGGTTTGAGATCCGTTTTAGAAAACCCTGTATTATATAATTCATTTCAGTCTATTATTGGAGCTAATAGACACAGATTAAAGCATTTTGATAAGTTATTTACTGTTAGTCCAGGAATGTCTGTTCTCGATATTGGATGTGGAACAGGAATCTTAGCTGAACATGTCGGCGAACAAGTCGGGTATATAGGCTGCGATATGGAGGAAAAATATATTACATATTGCAAGACTAGGTTTCCTAATAAAACCTTTTTACAAGAACGAGTAGGAGAAGTTGATCGGGAAGATTGGTATGAAAAGTTTGATTATATTAACGCGCATGGACTACTACATCATTTGGGCAATGAAGACTGTCAAGTACTCTTAACTGCTTCGAGTAATTACCTTAAAAAAGGAGGGAAATTAATTACTGTCGATAGTGTGTTTCATGATGATCAAAGTAAGATTGCAAAATGGATCGTCTCAAAAGATAGAGGTCAAAATATTAAAACTCCAACTGGATATTCTGATATGGCCTCCCAGTATTTCTCTAAAGTTGATGGCTTTGTAGATGATAATTATTCACGGTTTTTGCCTTTTAGTGTTTATATTATGATCATGACAAAATGAAGAATAAATTGAATATATCTACAGTTACTCCGGTCTATAATGGAAGTGAATATATTCCTGACCTAGTCAAAGAGTTACATGTTTTACGAGAATATTTATCAAATAATTCGGAAGGTATTCGACTTTTAGAATCGATTTTTGTGATCGATGACTGTATAGATAATTCTCTTGAAGTCTTAGAAGAAATTAAGGTCAATCATAGTTGGATTAAGGTAATCGTTTTATCTAAAAATTTTGGCCAACACCCAGCAACAGTTGCAGGATTTTTATTTAGTTCTGGTGACTGGGTCATTAGTCTTGATGAGGATTTACAGCATCATCCTAAGTATATTTTAGACTTACTCTATACATGCGTTTCCGGTTCGAATGATATTTGTTATGCTTCAAGTATTAATCCGATTCATGATTCTTTTATCAGAGATAAAGTATCCATTCTATTTAAGAAAATAGTCGGTAAGATCGCTAGTAATAAAAATGTAAAGCATTTTAATTCCTATAGGGTGATCAGAGGTTCCATTGCTAGGGCAGCTGCAGCTATTTGCAGACATGATACATATTTAGACGTGGCATTAAGTTGGTTTACCAAAAGAATATGCACTGAAGCAATCTCTTTAACAGATTTAAGGTTTCAGGAAGTGAACAAGAGTGGTTATTCGATTATGTCTTTATTAAGGCATGCAAAGAGAATGATCATGAGTTCAAAGTTTAAGTTTTTAAGAAGTGGCATGCTCATTGGAATTTTTGCTTTTTTGTTGAGTGTACTAGTCGGGAGTTATTCCTTAGTGGCAAGAATATTTGACTTTAATCTCATAGGTATTAAAGGCTGGTCATCTATCATGATCAGTATATTCTTTTTTGGAGGATTACTGTCACTCATGGTCGGCTTTATGCTAGAGAGTGTGTCTGATATTTTAATTAATATTAATGGTAAACCTACATTTTATGTTGTCGACAGATCTCACGACGAAAATTTAGCGAACGAATTAGAAATACTAAAAAAGAATGAAGATATACCATATCCAAAGTCACAATAGTAAAGCTAGAATAGTTTTTCATTTTGGATTAGGATTGGTAGGGAGTGCTATACGCGATAGTCTACAGAACAGATTTACAATTACTCACGAACAACATGTTACGATAGAATGGGATAACTTAGAGATTGACAGTTATTTCACGTCTTTGGTAAACCTGATAAAAGATCACATTGAAACAAAAAACATAAGGGATTACTCAACAACTGTTATTTTAAGTTCTGGTAAAATCGGTTTTGGATCTACTTTGGATCAAGTGGAACATGAAATATCTCTATTTAGTCGCTTGGTGGAATTATTAGAACATCTTGTAGATTCGAAGGTTTTACACAAGAATTCAAAGATCATTTTGATCAGTTCTGCAGGAGGATTATTCGAAGGTCAAGTCAATGTCAATCATACAAGTCAAGTAAAGCCAAAGCGACCTTATGGAGTGGCAAAATTAGAAATGGAGAAGATCTTAATCAATCATGATTATTTCAATAACTATCATATTTTAAGATTAAGTTCTGTTTACAGTTCAAAGTCAATTAAAAATAGATTAGGCTTAATTGCCGTATTGGTCTCAAATGGAATTAAAAACAATTACACGTCCATATATGGAAATATGGATACTATCCGGGATTATATTTATGATGAAGATATTGGAGATTACATTGGGTTAATTGTGTTTAGTGAACCCACGCAGAGTATAGAGTTCATTGTATCTGGAGTCCCTACTTCTATTTTTCAATTAAAGATCATGGTAGAAAGAATCCTGGGTAAAAAAATATATATGCAAATCAAAGATTCGGTGAATGCGGAGAACATTACGTTTGATAGTGCTGTAAAGCCTATTGGATTAAGCATCACTGACCTGGAAGTCAGTACACGAAAATTATATAACACTCTATTGTGAGTTAGTGTTAAACTTTAGCTTATAGCCTATAGATGTCAAAAGCTTACTTCGGGTATTAACGATTATAATATTGAATAATATAAATGAATGTTAGATCTAGTTTATACCTTTGGAGAGTTGATTAAAGCTGGTTTATCGTATTTGAAATAGACGAAGAGTTATAAGCAATTAGACAGTATTCTGTCATCAAAAATTAAATATTTCCCAATACATGCAAAGTAAAGATGTTCCTAAATTTGAGGATAAAATTCTAAGTTTAGATTTTTTGGTTTTTAGTTCGCATAAGACTGCTACTCAGTCGATTACTCATTCTTTGAATACTAAGCGGAATAAGGCTCGACACTGCCATGATTTAAGAAATATCAATATTAAGGAGGGAGACTTTGCTTCCTATCTTGAACAATATTTGGAAAGGAACAATAAAAAACTGCAGGTAATTTCAGTTTTTCGAGAGCCAATAGAAAGACACATTTCTTCTTTTTTTCAAGGCTACGGAACAAGGCCTCTCCGACAGAAAAAAGTAGAGAATGAGTCTCAAACGATTATCTATAAAAAGTCGGTTAGTGATTTGCAGAAAATATTTTACAACGAATTAAGTAAGAAAAAGCTGATTGGCTACAGAGAGTCGATTGATATCATTTGTGATGAATTGAAGATAGACGCTAAGGAGCTTGCATACAATCCTAAGAAACAATACGGAGTGTATGAGAGCGAATTAATCAAGCTGTATGTATTTAGATTTGATTTGATAATCAATAATTTTACAAAGCTCTTATCTAAAGCAACGGGGAGAAGAGTGAAACAGAAAAATGCAAATCTGAGTGATGTCAAATGGTATAAGGATATCTATTCAGAATTTAAATCAACTTTAGACATGCCTAAGAAAGTGATCGTTGATGTCTACCGAGATAAGAATGATTTGATCAATTTATTTTATAACGAGGGGAGTGCAGCTAAATTAGATCAAATGCTAACAAAGTATACAAAAGGATCTTAGTCCGTTTAGAATATAAATTTCTGAAGATTTTTAGGAATAGAATCTACTTAAAACTTAAGCAGGCTGCTGCTGACTAGCTTCTTCAGCTGTAACTAAATACTTTCTTAGTTTACGATCCGGTATGACAGTCAAAGAATCGTATCCAAATCTTTTCACTTTTTTAATTTTACTCGTCGTATAAAATTTGTGTAAATATTTTGACACAAAATTTAAATATTGACTATGTAAGCTCAATGAACAAAGGAATAGTTTGTTACAAGTAAATAGAAAAGGGACAAAATCTGGTGTATTGGTTAGGTAGTATTTCACAACTCCTTCTTGTACACCGGGCCAATTTGGATTGTAATAATCATCAATAAAAATCACACCTTCCTTTTTAACCATTTGCATGGCTATTTTGAAGTCATTAATGGTGTGTTCTACCATGTGGCAGCCATCAACGCTGAATAGGGAAAATTTATCTTTATGCTCGTTTATTATGTTCTCTCTTAATCGTAAGCTATCTGCTGTAATCGTTTCAAAATCCGTAACTCCATATTTTTCAGCATTATCCGTTAGCTGTTGTAAGCTACCTTGACCCGCATTGTCAAGATTAAACCGTTGCATATCAAAAACATCAATTGCAGTATGTCCCTTTTCATCTGCTTTAGTCAGGGCTAAACCGATGAAGAATTTTCCATGATAAACTCCAATTTCTCCTATAGGACCATGAATATCATTTTTCCTTTGAAACATATCTATCGGCTTGATACAATTCCATAATTCTGGTATACACCATCCATCAACTGAATTTATATCATCAAGATATTTTTTTAATTGCATGCGTTTATTATTGTTTTTACAGATGAATTAGTAAGGAATATTTATCCTATATCAAAGGGTCAAAGGTAACAAATTTTGATGAAATCTGCGGTTATGATTCCTTGACTTCAGTCGGGGTTTTGTGTTAAATCCCGACTATTTGCTTTGGTTTAGTCCTTAATGGATTCATCATAGACTTGTAAAGTCGGAAGTGAATACTGAGGAGACAAACATCATCTTGAGTGACTCATTAAGAATTGAGGCGGGTGTGCATATTCCATAGATTTCGTACATTATATATCAGCCCGGATTCTTTAAAGAATTCTAGATCCGCCATAAGCTTATCAGTATTTGGACATAAGGGTTTATCTGTGAACGTCTTATAATGTATATCGCCACAACTCTTTTCTAAGAACAAATTATTCTTATGATGCATCTCTCGATATCTCTCAGCGTTTGCATCACTTATAAAAAATGCATTACTATATTCTTTATTGACTTGGGCGATTTTACCGAGTCTGTTGTAAAGGTTTTTTTTAGTGATGTCTAAATTGTTCAGTAGAATTTTTAAGTACAGTAAATTACCTCCGATTGATTTATTTACGGAAGTTTGCTCACTTGTTTTTAGTATGGGGATGCTTATAGATTTAAAAAAGTCATGTATGATATCCGAATTAAAAAGATATGGTCTATGAAAATATTTCTTTATATAGTGATCCGAAATAGCAAGCCATCTATCTTCAAAAGCTTGGTAACTAATTATAGTTTCCTTATTAAATTGTTCAAAACTAGAAGCGTATTTAGTTGCTTGTACTTTTTGAGAGTAGGCACTTACATAATAGTCTAATATTTCCCGAAAATAACAAACAACCGTAATGTGATAGTTGCTGAAAAAGTCCTTAATTAGTTTTGTATTTTGAATATTTGAAAATGCCTCACTGGAAATGATTATTGTATCATAGCCTTTGACTTCAATTTCAAAATCAGCTTTAGTTTTTTCAATTTCTGTTTTATCTGCCTTAAATTTTGGATTTAATAAGCTTGCTAATTTGTGATGGGCAACTTTATTATCTCTTCCTATTGTCGAATAGCAAATATTCTTATTTTTTAATATGTCATCATTTTGACTTAAGTATTGTTGTAGGGCAGAGGTGCCGCACTTGTGCCTTCCTATATGTAGTATTAAATGTTGCTTACTCAAAGTATTAATTGTATATCTTTTTATACTCTTTCTTGTAGATCTTGGTTTCGTTGTTTTTTTCTATTAGCTTTTCGATTTCTTCTATTTTATCACTAAGCAACTTTTTATTTTCGCTCAATTTAACATCTTTAAGCAAGGTTTTTAAAATGACAATATTATCAATGTAATCTACTTTAACTTTTGTTTCCAATGATCTTTCTTTACCTCTATTTGATGTACTTGTAGCCTTTTGATGTATTCTGAATATGGCTAGTTCATCACTTACAAAGCTTATCGGTTCTCTGAGAGCTACCTTGGCAATATATTCGTAGTCACATAATTGACTTATTTTATCATTAAAGTACCCATGTTTTTTACATATCTTTTTGTTAAATAGATATGTGGTCGGCTCTCCGAATATATTAACAAGAATATGTTCAGAAATATAATTTTCTATTTGTGATGTTTCAATTTTGGTAGTATCGTCATGAATGTCAGATAACTTTATGAGTGTTTTAGTAAAGTACTTTTTGATTGAGGGGTCAGCATCATTTTCGAAAATAAATTTTCGACTACATAAAGCAATGTTGGTTTTATCTACATCGCTTACATGTAAAAGTCTTTCTATACAATGAGGATGTAATATGTCATCTTGAAATACAAGCTTAACCCAATCATGTTTAGCTTTCTTGATTGACTCATTCCAATTTCCTACTAAACCCAGGTTTTTAGGGTTTTTTAATATTTTTATTCTGTCATCATATTTAGCAAATTCTGCGGAAATGTCCAATGTAGAATCAGATGATTGATCATCAACGATTAATATTTCAAGATCATGATACGTTTGCGTTATAACAGAATTTAGACATTGAGCAAAATATTCTTCACCGTTGTATGTAGGTATACAAACTGAAACATTTTTTTTCAAATTACTCATATATTTTAAATCTTATATCAAATAATTTGGTTGCGAAATCATAAAGATCAATATCAAATCTGTTATACTTCTTAATTAGGTTTAGAATTTCATCTCTAGGGCTATCAAGTTTAACCTTAGTAGTATTTTTCATCGGAATTTCAGTTTTGATTATTATCCATTCTGGCGAATACTGATTCAGTAAGTATAAAGAGGGATTCATTTTCTCTACAATCCCAAAACTTGCAAAATGGTTTTCTAAGTTATAGGCAGCTCTTAATAGGGTGGTTTTAGTTACAACAGGCTCTATTTTTTCATATCTGTTAGAGATGTAGTCCACTGTAATATTTGATAGCGACTTAAGTACAGCTATTAATCTCTCCTCGTTAAGATCATTTAAATGAACTCCTTTTAAATTACCATAGCCCTTATCAAAATAGAAGTAGTTATAGTGAGAAATGAATCTCTTTACAGGTTCTCTTATTAATGTATAATAGAACGGCGCTTCCATATTTAGTTTCAATCTTTTATGTACGTTAAATTTAGAATGATCTGCTAATATTGTAAGTTCTCTGCGCTTTAATACTTCTAATTCTTTCTTTTTTAATTGCTTTAAGTTAGCGTTATTCGGAATGCCCAAGGTCTCAGGGATATATATATGATCTTCCTTAACTCCAGAAGTAATTGCACTCTGGAAAATCAATTGTCTAAAACTGCTACCTGCACATTTTGGAATGTGAGTATAAATAAACGATTTATATCTACTTCTATTTAATTTCATATTTATTTTCTTGCAAGTATAAAGTAATTGTCAGAGCCTAAAATTCCTTCTGGTAATGACCAATATTCCATTATTTCTGCATTCTTAAAACCTATCTCTTTAAGCTCTTCTAATATATTCCAACCAAAGTGAGTAAAGCATAATAATTCATTTTTGCTTGATCTATGATTTGGATAGAAGATAGGTTCCTTTAAATGTTTAATCTTATTGTCCGATACATACTCGGCTCGCGTAATATTCTTTTGAGAATTGATAACAAGTGGAGCACTTATAAGTAGTGAACCACAAGGTTTTAGGCTCTCGAAAGTCTGTTTTAAAAATTTTATATATTGATCGTAAAATTGAAGATTTTCATTTAGAACGATTATATCGAATGCTAATTTCGAACTTAAGTTACTGATGATCTTGTCTGTTGTATATGTGTTAGACATATACAAATCACGATCATTTAAAATGGTGATATTCGATTTTAAATAGTTAAATAGATTTTCATTATTCTCTGTCAGTAAAATAGTTCCTTTATTTTGATTCAGTTCCGTTACTATTTTTGCAATTGTTCGCTCGCGACCATTTAATTTATGTTTATTATCCAGTAAGGATTCTCTTAAATTAGGAACTTTGATACCGGCAAGATCAAAGTCTCTTTGAGCTGGCAAATTAAATAGAAGTTCCTCACCATTAAATCTTCCTGAGATGTTTTTTTGTTCATTGATATAATGAAAAATAGTTTTCTCTACATCTATTCTTTTCTGATAGATATCTATAAATTCTTCTCTTTTGTATTTTAAAGATTTTAGATTTTCAAAGGAATTAAATTCAGGTTTGTAGTAAACCTTATCATTATAGTGAGTACCATTCAGTAACCTTTGACCAAAGACATCTTTGTATTTTATCTTTGCTGAATCGAGAATTTGTTCTCTTGTAATCGTAGGACCAAACCAATTAATATTATTAAGCTTACCCTGGTGCTTTTGATTAAATTTAATAAAATTAATATCCTGATAAGATTTAAAGCCAGAAGACGTATCTGTACCTGACGTTCCTCCCTCATCGTGGTATATAACCGAATGAGGTGAAATAGCTGTTTTAATTCCTTTTTCCCAAGCTGTATAACAATAGTCACTATCCTCACAGTAGCATGGATGGAATTGGTCATCGAATACGCCAATTTTATTTATTGTACTTCTCTTAATAAACATAGAACATCCAGATACATATCCTTTCATCTGAATAGACATATATTGCTCTTTATATGGATTGTCATTTTTACCAATATTATTTCCAGTAAAATTTGGGAATAGCTCTGCTCCGTATTCTTGTAATGATCCATTCGGGTATAGTATTTTACTACCACATATACCAATGTCTTTACTTGAATAGGCAGTTGTATAAAGAGATTTTAACCAGTCTTTCGTAACATATGTGTCATTATTTAATAATACAACATCATTGTCAGAATGATAATTCATCATTGTATTATTTGGCCTGACAAATACATCATTTGTAGAGGAAAGTATTATATCTATGTTTCCATAATTATTTTTAAGTTCCTTCAAGTATGCGACTGTCCCATCTGTACACCCATTAGAATATACGATTAATCTATAGTTTGGATAACATGTATTCTGAATTACAGATTGGATACATCTTTTGAGTAGACCTAATCTATTCCAAGTCACAACACAAATGGATATTTCAGGTAAAATACTTTTTGATAATCTTTTTAGGTTTTGTTCAGAGCCGACTAATGATTTTAAGATTTCAGTAGCCTTGACAGTCATTTTTCTTAGATCATTTTGATCTGTATTAAATAGATCGATAATTGATTCTGAAAATTCTTCATTGGTTTCGCAAACGTAGCCACTTTTTTTGTGCTCTAAATCTATTCCTTCATTCCCAACATAATTGGTAACAACCGGTAAGTAATGACAAATGGCTTCACAAATTTTTCCTTTTAT
>Ga0114956_1003162_pt1 | contig 12771 bp, 10 predicted proteins | sample MaitaG_FD_87304 | JGI IMG/M metagenome (GOLD analysis project Ga0114956, IMG submission 87304) | Marine algal microbial communities from Maine, USA - Maine_Asex2 metaG | ecosystem: Host-associated > Algae > Red algae > Unclassified | place: Maine, USA | collected 2015-01-05 | reverse complement strand
TGTATAATGCTGGGACTATCAGAATACGTACCCATGGCGACATGGATTTGTTTTGCAAAAATGATAATTCCGATAGCTGCCAAAAGGCCATGTATCACAGAAGAATGAAAAATATCCGCTAATCGACCTAACTTCAATATGCCCAATACTACTTGAATAGCACCTGATACAACCACCGCTGCCAATACATAGTTAAAGGCCTGTCCAGAACCATCATCCATCGATGCTATCCCCAAAAGGATCACCGCAATAACGCCTTTGGCCGGTCCATTCACAGATATGTGTCCACCTCTGTATAGAGTGGTAACAACTCCCCCTACGACTGCTGAGAAGATACCCGCCATGGCAGGTGCTCCCGCTGCCAGTGCAATACCCAACGAAAGAGGCAAAGCAATAAGTGAGACACTGACCGCGGCGATTAAATCACTTTTCCAATTCTCCAATAAGCCCTTAATGCCCGTTTGTGGTGTAGTTTCCATTTAATTAGATATCCAATTGATGTTTCCTGAATTCAGAGATGCCCACTTAAAATTGAAATAAAGTCGGTCTTATTCTTCAGGTACGTTAAAACTAAACAAACCTACCGCAACAGCCAAAGACCTGATTTCTATTACCAGATCATTGATATTTGCTCCTCTCAGAAATTAAAACCTGACTACTTGAGTTTCTTGACTCTGAACTTCGCAATATCCAGAGAAGTTCCATAGGTGAAATCCGACTCCAAACTTAGCTTATCTCCGGCTTGCACCTTGATGGCTTTGATGAGCTTGACGACCGTAGGAGGCATCAGACTATCGGTTCCGGTAAAGTTACAGCCCTCCGCCACTTGTATCCAGCTGTGTAGGTAGACACAATTAATAGTGCCGCTCAATAATGGCCTGAAAGACTTCACCTTGATTATGCGTTCTTTCATTTCTTTGTAAAGATTGATCGTATTGATTTCTTTTTCTGTAGTATAGACTTCTGGCAAGTGCCTGGAGAAGAAGATGGGATAATGACTATGTTCCTTATCAAATTCGGCATAGGCTAGTTGTGCCAGATTAATGATCTTATCTGGCATCAGCACGCCTTTGGGCTTGAGGAATTGTCTCATATGCTTAAAGATCTGAACTTGATACTCATTAGCACAGAAAATACTCATAAGCTCTCCTATGATGAAATCCACTGGCTCAGGTAATTTTAACTTCAGAGCATCCCCATGAATGAGGACCACCTTGTCACCCCAGCCCCTCTTCTTCAATTCATCCTTTACAAATGGGATCACCCTGGGATTGGACTCTATGAGATAGGCTTTCTTTACATAAGGCAAGTAATGCTTGGTCAGAGCCAAAGTCCCTACGCCTACCTCGCAGACGACCTTGTTTTTCAGGTTTTTATATTTCTTGAAAGCTTTTCGAAAAGCATTGACTCTCAGCTCATCGGTTTCCATGATCTCATAATAGAAATCAGGAAATCCAAAATGTTTATCATCAAAAGTCTGAGCATCTAGTAACGCATACTTCAAGGGACCAAATTCCTTGACCACTTTGGACATCAGTTCGAAATTCTTTTCCTTTTGAGATTTACTTCTTGATTTTTTCGTCTTTGCCATTAGATTTTTTTCTTGAGCATAAACTTACATAGAATTGCTCAGGTGGCATATGATTAAAAATTAATGGCTTATCTACATTCCATCAACGTAAAATCTTGCACCTTAAAACTTTTAACACATATCTCATCATAGACCCTCTCTACCATCGTATCCCCAAAATTTTAAATCACCTCTTCCTCAGAAAGAGCATTAAATACTTAAATACCGCCACAAAATCATTCTTACCCAATTCACTGATCAATCTACGCAATATACTTACAAAGAAAAGTATTATGCCAGCCGCAAACGCGAAGACCAGTCCTTTGTGGACGTCCTTCTTTCCTAAGCTATTGCCCTTATAATCCATATAAGCCTCAACTGCTTTTAAAACCTGAGGATACTCTGATTCCAAGCTTTGGCTAACCGCAAAAGCCTATCAATATCAGCCCTCTGATAACTAGGACACAATTCTTCCACATGTTCTTCTGGTCCAACGTTTGACTCTCACTCAGCTAGTCTTTTAACCCTACTAGGCCATAACTCCCAAAGCCACGACGCGTATGCAACTTGGGCCTGACCAGATGGAAATAAGCAGTTAATCTTTCTGTCGACCATAGTAAGACATTATTATGGAAGCTGCATTTGTATGTATTAAAATGGAAAAGGCAATGACGGTAAATGTCACATCAGCTACTAGCTCTGAATCTGGTGAAACGAACCCGTGAGCAATCGCATAACTCAGATAGTAAACTGAACCAATACCTCTAATTCCAAAAAAACCTATTAGCGATTTCTTTGATATATCCAATTTGTTAAAGGTTAATCCGATAGCAACAGCCACGGGTCTTAGAATGAAAAATAGCACAATTGCCAACCACCAATGCGTACCAACAGACCAATGATTGGCGAGTACTGCCCCAATTAAAACGACTAAGGCGACTTCCATGAATTGCCCGACCTGCTCATTGACCGAGGTAACGGACTTCATTAAGTCACCAGAATGCTTGCTCTCATCTTCTTTAGAGTCTGAATAAAATCGCATAGCTACTCCAGAAGCAAATACAGCTAAAAATCCATAAGAATGGATGAACAAGGCGCCACCATAGCTCAAGCCAATCATGGCTAGGGTCAAAAGTTCCTCAGTTACTACTGGTTGTTCCGTCGATTCTTTCATCCAGCTTGCCACTCGCGAAATTCCCCACCCACATAGCCAACCAAAGCCTAATCCCGCAAAAGTCGCCCAGAGCAAGTCTATTGTAAACCAGTACCATCCAAACTCGCCGATCTCATGCAAGCCCAAAAGGCCGAGTCCCAACATCACAAAAGGAAAGGCTGCCCCGTCATTGAATCCGGCTTCACCTGTTAGAGCATAACGGAGTTGATCAGTGTCGTCATGATCATTTACCTGGACCTCACCCGCCAAGACAGGATCAGTGGGAGCAATGATCGCACCAAGAAGTATGGCTGCGCCCATTGAGAGGCCTAAAAAGAAAAAGCCAATAGCGGCCACTGCGGATATGGTCAGCAGCATGGTTGTAGTTGCCAGCGGTATTGGTGACTTTTTCAGGTGGCTCCAAGAAGGATCTAGCTTCAATCCTGCTGAAAGTAGACTGATGACGACAGCAATCTCTGTCAGGATCTCTAATAGCTTAGCATTGTCAAACATATTCACATCCAATAAAGCAAGTCCCCAAGGTCCAATGGCGACACCAATTATCAGATATAAGAATGGCAATGACACTGGTATCTTCTTTAGTGGCCCTTTGCCTAAAGCTGCCAGTAACATGACCGCACCTACTAGTAAGAACCAAGTCGTAATAGAATCCATTTTGAAATAAAATTTAATGCTTTAATAATTTCGCAAGTGTTTCATGGTCTTTCAGTAAGTATCCATTACTGAAAAAAGTTAAGTATTAAAAATAATTAACCAAGACCATTTTAGTATCATCAATTTGCAATCATTTGTGTTGTGTAATTCGTCTCAGAAAAAAATTCACTAAATCAGAAATTCAGGTTGTAATTCTTTCCCCTTGCATACCATAGACAAGAGTATAGGGCTCTTTTCACCTAAGCATTTGGCGTCAGGATGTCAACGGCCGCATAGTCGCCTTTATCTATTCGATTTGGTCTAATTATTTTCTCTGATACATTACAGTGCTTTTAAGTTCAATTATATTTTTTGTTAATTCATCTTTAAATTTTTAGAAATTGCGACCGCTTATCGAATCATAATTCTCTTGCATCTTTTGGAATAACTTTTAAAATCATTTACATAACTGTGTCTTATGATCTATCTCTTAACATTTAGTCTTACGTTCTCTATTGTCAATTCTGCACCACGATTAAATCCAGAATTAATGGATCCAGAATAAGCTGCACGGTGGCATAATGCATTCATTAGTTTTCTATTTCAGAGTAGTCTGTAGCACCTGCATATTTGTTGTCCCTATCAGTAATCAGTTCACTTGAGACTGACACCAAGTCTGTTATAAAGTTTCGCAATTTCATTGTCAAATCTTGGATTCAATCACCATATGGCTTTATAATTAATTTGAATTTTGAATTCGGCTTCATTTCCCAGTTGTCTTTTCTGCTTACAGTTACAGGTAAGGTTCCACGATAGATTGAAGCCGACAGAAAGCTGGCCTACATCATCATCACGTTATGTGTTATGTATTGCCCCTAGTGTTCTATCACCTATCCTATTCAATCTCTTAAGTTCTTAAGTATAGCGACATTTGATATCTGATAAGCCATCGTATGCTTAACCTGCTGAATCACTAACTACTACTGCGCCCTTATCCCGCCGTACCGCTGAATTTCCTAATCCACAAACAGCGCAGAAATGGACTTGAACTCATGCGTATTCCGAATAGCCCTCGCAAATAGCTTGGCACAACTCAGCACATGAATTTTGTCAGAAGACTTGCTCTCAGATAGTGGTATCGTATCCGTCACATGCACGGCATCCAAGACTGATTCGTTGATACGGTCATACGCAGGGCCGGATAATACGGCGTGAGTAGCTATGGCCTGCACACTTTTAGCGCCTTTGTCCATGATCGCCTGTGCCGCTTTACATAGGGTTCCTGCAGTATCTATAAGATCATCCACTAATATCACATCAGCACCGGCGACTTCTCCTATGATGGTCATGCTCTCTACCTTATTGGCCACCTTTCTGACTTTGTCTCCGATCACGAGATCTCTTTCAAAGTACTTGGCATAACTTCTGGCTCTCTTGACGCCACCCACATCAGGTGAGGCAAAGATGACATTGGTCATATCCATCTTTTTAAGAAAAGGAATAAAAATAGCCTCACCTCTCAGGTGATCAACAGGCAAATCAAAAAAGCCTTGAATCTGATCGGCATGAAAATCCATCGTGACGATCCTATCCACGCCTGCTGCCGCAATCAAGTTGGCAATGAGCTTAGCAGAAATAGGTACTCTGGGCTTATCCTTTCTATCTTGACGAGCATACCCAAAGTATGGAATCACCGCTGTGATGTAACCAGCAGAAGCCCGCTTGGCCGCATCGATGAGCAATAGCAACTCCAGTAAATTGTCAGCTGGCGCGATGGTCGATTGTATGAAGAAAACATAGGACCCCCGTACAGACTCTGGTATAATGGTCTGCATCTCTCCATCACTGAAGCGCTTGACTTCTACAGAACCCAGTTTCTCTCCGTAATGATCTGAGATATTGCTGGCCAAGGTACTGGTTGCATTCCCTGAAATAAGCTTGACATTCATAATTTTCACTGCTTGATCGATTAAGGGAATATCGCACATCCCTGTAAAACGGTGAAAATATGAAGATTCCAAGCATTAAGATATGTAGCAAATTCAATATATATCAACAATGGAATACCTAATTGTTGGTATGTTTATGATCTAGCCCATATCAGTGGATACTCAGCATAACAAAAAAAACTCTGCATTACTGGCCTGGACCCTCCTGCTCTTTCTCAGTGTGGTGTGGGGCAGCTCATTTATACTCATCAAAAAATCACTGCTCGCCTATTCCTCTACACAGGTGGGTGCGGGCAGGATCGTGTTTGCCTTTCTGGCTTTTCTACCTTTCCTGCCAAGTATTTTAAAACAGGTAAAAAAGAAGGATCTGATGCCACTGCTCGTGGTGGCGCTCTGTGGCTCAGCCTTTCCAGCTTTCCTCTACGCCAAAGCTCAGACAGACATTGCCAGCAGTGTCGCGGGACTACTCAATGCCATGACGCCGATATTCACCTTACTGCTAGCGGCGACAATATTTGGTGGTAAGACAAGAAGTAAGCAGTACATCGGTATTATTCTGGGATTCCTGGGCACATTAATCATATTTCTATCCAAGGATGAGACGACGGGTGATTTTCCTTATACCTTGGGCATGCTGATTGTATTAGCAACTCTCTGTTACGGCATCAGTGCCAATACTATCGGCTCTAAACTCAGGCACGTCAAGCCACTCGTCATAAGCACGATTTCGTTCAGTATGATTGGTCTATTTGCAGTATTGTACCTATTCCGATCAGATTTTATCCAGGTTACTCATTCACATCCGGAAGGCTTGCAATCGCTCCTGGCACTATTGACTCTATCGCTGATAGGCACTTTTCTGGCCAATATCCTATTCTTTAAATTGATACAAATAACCGATCCGGTATTTTCGAGTTCAGTCAGTTTCATAACACCTATCGTGGCTATGCTGTGGGGCTTTATGGATGGAGAATCCTTTAGTCTATACTTCTTCATTGCATTAGTACTGATATTCTCAGGTGTATTTCTGGTCAAGTATTCTGATAAGTAGTATAATCACCTGCCATGTATACATTGATCAAAAATATTGCTAAAGTTATTTTACCAAAATCCTTACTCCAAAAAAACGAACGGCTGCTCAGAAAACTAGTAGCCTTGCAGTATCGAGGAGATGAACATCAGTGTAATCTGTGTGATTATAAACTAAAAAAATTCGTAGCTATCCAGAGTGGTGATCTACTATGTCCCAGCTGTGGTAGCAATGGTCGAGCGCGGAGCTTGTGGAAATTTCTGGAGCCAAAATTAGCAGATAAGCGGGTGCTGCACTTTTCTCCCTCATCAAGTCTGAAAACCAAAATAGAAAAGCAGGGCAATACCACACAATACACAGCTACGGATTATGTAGGAGAATTCGAAACCGAGAATCATATCGACATACAGGACATCGATCTACCAGACAACAATTTTGACCTTATCATCTGCTATCACGTATTGGAACATGTGGCACGAGATCAGGCGGCACTGAAGGAACTCTACCGGGTGCTGGCAGTGGGTGGTCATTGCTACGTACAGACACCTTTCAAGGATGGAGAAACTTATGAAGACCCTAGTATAAAAAACGAAGCTGATAGGCTCAAACACTACGGTCAGAAGGATCATCTGAGAATTTACTCTGCCAAAGGACTGAAAATGCGTATGGAGGCAGCGGGTTTTGCTGTGACAGTGACTGAAACAAAATTGCCTCCTGTTAATTACTATGGGCTCAAAGCTTTGGATATCATTCTCGAAGGGAGTAAATGGCACGAAAGCAAATTTTTAAAATAGTACCTTCACATGGTTCAGCAAAGACAAGCTGCTTGCAATGTTGGCGCACCTAAATGAATTATTTTCAACATAGATGACCATTATTGTAAAGCTATGCTTGCCTATAACTATAAGTAAAATTTTGAGTCATTTTCAAATTCATGAATTATTGTAAATAGCAGTATCCGCAGTAGGTGAATAATCCTCGATGATCATAACTAGCTTTGTGATAAAAACTAAAAATAAAAGATTATGAGTTTCCCTTCAGAAATGTCATACCAGGTAACCACGGAAAAGTATTTGGAACAAATTCGACAGTTCATAACGAGCTGATTAAGATTAAAGAAGCAGTTGAGAAAATCAAAGAAATAACAGATGTAATAATCAGACATAGTCTTCCACGCGATTCCAAAGTATACCTTTAATTTATCCTAAGAGTAAAATTGAGATTAGAGAGCAGCAATAGTATAACGGATTGTTAATTTAGAGTTTTAAGCTAACCATTCCAGGTAAGAACGAGACTATAAATAAAAAAGACAGAATTACTTGAAAGTAATTCTGTCTTTTTATTCTATGAGCCAGAAAAATTATTAGACCTCCTTTATATTTTGCCTCTATTAGCTACTGTTGCATTCGATTTATCACTTAATTATGCCCAAGTGCAGAATACGTCCGCCTGCTTGATTCACAGGACTCACACTCTTACCTATCACGATGCCTCTTTCTGGTGCTTTGTATTCTTTGACCACATCGCCAAATACGTTCCGCAAAGTCGCTACAACTTGATCTTTCTCTACTATTTCTGTTGCCTTGGGATGGACAGTCATAAGACCTCCTTGATCACAGTAAATCCAATAAGACTTATTGCAAATGACGGTTTCATCTGAAATCTCTTCGACCTCAGAATCAGTTATGCCTATATATCCGAGCAGGTTATGTATACCCGTCAAGCCGTCTCGTATCATTCCTTTCTGAAACAAACTTGGATTCCCAACTTCTAAAGTAATAGCAGCAATATCCAACTCACATGCCGTTCCTCGCAAAGTACCATCACTAGGAGGATTGTGTACTATTATCTGGGCATTCTGTAGTAAAGCCATTTTCTGCACGACCTTGTTACTCATATCTGCTCTGATATAGTAAGAATTCATACGACCAGTACTCGCCGTATGAAGATCAAGTAAGTAGTCAAAATATTTAATCACCTTATTGACAATTCTATAAGCATAGACTTGACTTACTGTTCCATTTTCTTTGCCTGGCATGATATGATTCAAATCGACATCATCAATAAATCTTCTCTTTTTCCTCAAGAATGATGGCGTATTCAAAACAGGAATACCCACTATCGTACCCTTCAATTCTTTAATGTCTATTTCATTAAAGAGTCTCTGAATAACAGGAATGCCATTGAGTTCATTTCCGTGTACGGCAGCAGTAAGACCTACGACCTTACCTGTATCCTTGCCTTTAGCGACTATAACAGGAATCTTGATGGGCACGCCCATCCCATCCTCAAGCAACTCCAACCAATATCTGGTAATAGCATTACAAGGTACTTTATCCAGAATCAGTTCATTTATAATTTTTACATTTTCATTCATCATATTTGGGTTTTCTCCTTGTAGTAAGACCAGATTAAATCTATAGCTTTTTCTACTAGAGGTTGTTTTTTAATAGCCGCTATTTGTGGCAAGCCACCAATGCTGGTTGTATTTATTTCTGAGAGGACACGTTTACCTTCATCATTCACTAGAGTATCGACACCATACATAACGATACCCATCTCCGTCAGAATGGGATTTATCAATTTTACGATTTCTTTTTCCTCAGGCTCCACTTCTGCATAATTGGAAGTGCCGCCCATGGAGACATTGCATAACCACGAATTTTCTGCCGGCAAACGTAGAGATGCGCCCATTATCTGTCCATTGACGACTACGATCCTCTTATCGCCTTGCTTCACATTCTTGAGGAACTTGACGGCTAGGTAATCTATAGGGTCCTTAGCGTAGGCAGCAGCGAAAGCTTCGTAGCTCATCAGCTCATTACCAGCACTAACCCCGTCTCCATCTATTTTCACTATGCCTTTCCCACCATATTCATTGAAAGGCTTCAGCACTATTGAGAAAGCATTCTTGAATTCATTTATGTCCTCTAATGACCGACATATTTTCATAGGTGGACAGACAGAAGGAAAATTGATAAGAAATTCTTTACTGCCTGTCTCTTCAATGAATTGAGGATTATTGATGACCACCTTCTCGGCAAATACCTCAGATATGTACCGAAGAAAATTCTCAGTCAATGGCGGGGGTAAGCGCAGCCACACAAGATCATATCTCGCAATATCCACCTTTTCATAACTCATATCCAATGGATGATCTGAATTAAAATAAGCAAAGTCCTTACCTATGGAAGTCGCATAGAGCTCAGCCTTAGGCTTTCCAGAGAAAAAATCATAATTTTTCTCATTGACCCTAGTCGCTATGTCTACAAGAGCTGTGTCAGGATGAGCTAACATTGCGAGAGATAAAGCATACAATGAATTCTCTGAGGAGTGTTTCTTGTGATCTGTTAGAATAAGTACTTTCTTTTTCACCGATAACTATATTAGTTCGTAATATTTCAATCTTTAATTTGACTCCACTTCTTAGTTTGATCGAAAGCTTTAAATTTTTTATTAGCTTTTACTCTCCCTGACTTGAATTGTGAGTCAGTCTTAAAACCCACTTTAAAAATTGCATTTATCTTTTGAATCTAAGAATATTAATCACCAATCAAGTACGTATGCAAAAATCAAAGGCACTACTATCGTAGCATCTGATTCAATTACAAACTTAGGTGTTTCAGGTAATAGTTTTCCCCACGTTATTTTTTCATTAGGCACTGCACCTGAATAAGATCCATAACTGGTCGTACTATCACTTATCTGACAGAAATATGACCACATCGGTATATTATCCAGCTCTAAATCCTGATGCAACATAGGTACCACACAAATAGGAAAGTCCCCAGCTATTCCACCCCCTATCTGAAAGAACCCAACACCTTTGTGCACTGCATTCTCTCTGTACCACTTAGCCAATAGCATCATGTACTGAATACCAGACTTCATAGTCGCTGGCACCAGATCTTTCTCTATACAGTAAGAGGCAAAGAAATTACCACAGGTGGAATCCTCCCATCCAGGTACGATGATGGGAATATTCTTCTTGGCTGCTGCTAATAACCAACTGTCTTTAGGATCAATCTGATATTTTTTCTCTAGCTCTCCACTCAATAATATTTTATAAAAATACTGATGAGGAAAATAGCTTTCCCCTTCATCATCCGCAGCCTTCCATACATCATAAAGATGCTCCTCAATAGCCCTCATCGCTTCTGCTTCCGGTATGCAAGTATCCGTCACTCTGTTATAATGCTTATCCAAGAGTTCTTTCTCATCTGCAGGAGAAAGGTCTCTATAGTTGGGTATTCGCTTATAATGCTTATGCGCTACTAAATTAAATACATCCTCTTCCAGATTGGCGCCAGTGCAGGTGATGACATGGACTTTGTCCCGTCGTATCATTTCTGCAAGCGACTTGCCTAGCTCAGCAGTACTCATGGCGCCTGCCAGTGTCACCATCATTTTATGACCACTTTTAATTTGGTTCTCGTATTCTTTGGCAGCATCTACTAGAGCGGCGGCATTGAAATGCTTATAATGTTCCAATATGAACTGTGATACTTTTCCTTTTTCCATTTAGATGAATTTGTAAGACAGCATTTTGTAATACAATTTAGCCGCCAAGAATTGTGGCGCTTTATGGCCTTCGATAGGTGCTAACTCTACAATGTCAAAACCTACCACGTTTTTCTTTTCAAATACAGACTTGAGATAATTAGTTAAACCATACCAACTCATACCCCCAGGCTCTGGTGTTCCTGTTGCAGGCATGATAGATGGATCCAATACATCCAAGTCCAAGGTAATGTAAACGTCTTCTGTCATCTGATCTATGGATGCATTCACCCATTCCTGACTCCTGTTGACCTCATCGCCAAAATAGGTTTTGTCCCTATTCATATATATGCTTTCACTTGCGTCCATACTTCTAATGCCGACCTGTATGAGATTGCAGTTCTGACTGGCATCATAGAGGGCACAAGCATGATTGTATGGCGTACCTTCGTAGCTAGGCCTCAAGTCTGCATGCGCATCCAATTGCAATACTGTCAGATCTTTGTATTTTTCGTAAAATGCTTTGATCACACCTATGCTTACCGAATGTTCGCCACCAAAAAAAGTAAGAAATTTATTTTTATAAAGTAAGTCTTGAGTTGCCGCATGCACCTGAGCAAACATTTTATCAGGACTATCAAAAGCCTTCCATTCTTCAGGCATATGAATGCCTTTTTTATAAACCTCAGAATTGGTCTCTATGTCGTAGAGTTCCATATTCTCTGCAGCATCCAGAAAGGCAGCAAAACCCTTATCAGCGCCCTTACCCCAGGTACTCGTGCCATCATATGCGATGGATTGAAGAATTATTGCCGCACGTTCAAGGCTGGTATACCGCTGCGGAATCCCTGCAAATCTAGTCATGATTGCTCCGATTTATTGTACCCCAAAATATCGAGCATCTCATCTACAGTTTGTTCATTACGATATTTATAATCAACTAAATTTCCTTCCTCGTCTCTGTCTATTACAATGAGCTTAGGTGCGGGAATGAGGCAATGTTTTATACCACCATAACCACTGATGGCATCCTGGTAGGCACCCGTATGGAAGAAGCCCACATATAAAGGCTCTTCGCTATCACTGTTGTATTTCGGTAAGAATAACTGCTGATTGAAATCTTCAGAATTATAATAATCAGAATGATCACAGCTAATTCCTCCGATATTGACTTTAGTGTATTCATTCTCCCACTTGTTTATTGGAAGCAAAATGAATTTCTCGAGTATGGACCAAGCATCTGGGATGGTATTCATCAGACTATTGTCTACCATATACCATACCTCTCTGTCGTTCTGTTGTTTCTGTTCCAGCACTTGAAAAACAATGGCACCACTCTCTCCTACTGTATACTTCCCGAATTCCGTAAATATATCCGGCTCTTCTATTTTTGCTTCGTGACAAGCTGCTTGAATATTCCTTACTATTTGGTCAACCATATATTCGTAGTCATACTCAAAACCCAAGTTGTTCCTTATAGGAAAACCTCCCCCTAGGTTCAGTGCTTTTATTTCTGGTACTGTCTGCTTCAATTCCACAAATAGATTCAATACTTTCTGGAATTCACCCCAATAATAAACAGTATCCTTGATACCCGAATCGACGAAGAAATGAACCATCTTAAGACTCAGATTTTCATCATCTTTTATCTGATCATGAAAAAAATCCAAGACCTCTACTGGTCGTATACCTAGCCGAGAAGTATAGTAGGCAGACTGCGGTTCTTCATCTATTGCAATACGGATTCCTATTTTTAACTTACCATCTATCACTGAAGCAAATTTCTTGATTCTTTGTATCTCGGACTTGGAGTCCAATACGAGAATGGAATTTTTAAAACCGATTTGATTCAGTTTTACAATTTTCTCAAGATAATCTTCGGTCTTATAGCCATTATGTACGATGACGGTATCCT
>Ga0114956_1003160_pt1 | contig 12773 bp, 6 predicted proteins | sample MaitaG_FD_87304 | JGI IMG/M metagenome (GOLD analysis project Ga0114956, IMG submission 87304) | Marine algal microbial communities from Maine, USA - Maine_Asex2 metaG | ecosystem: Host-associated > Algae > Red algae > Unclassified | place: Maine, USA | collected 2015-01-05 | reverse complement strand
TTGTTAAAGGAATTGGCGATTATGGCAATTGCTTTGGTGTGCCAACCGTTGGTGGTGAAGTATATTTTGAAGATTGTTATCAAACCAACATTTTAGTTAATGCCATGAGTATTGGAATTGCTAAAGTAGGTGAAACCATTTCTGCAACTTCACATGGAGTTGGCAACCCGGTTTACATTGTTGGTTCATCAACAGGTAAAGATGGTATTGCGGGAGCTGCGTTTGCTAGTAAAGATATTTCGGCAGATAGTATGGATGATTTGCCAGCGGTGCAAGTAGGTGATCCGTTTCAAGAAAAGTTATTATTAGAAGCAACTATGGAGTTGGTAAACTCTGGTGCCATTGTTGGTATGCAAGATATGGGAGCAGCTGGTATTACTTGCTCTACAAGTGAAATGAGTGCCAAAGAAGGTTTTGGTATGCGAATAGATTTAGACAAAGTGCCAACTCGCCAAGCTGACATGAAAGGTTGGGAAATTTTGTTGAGTGAAAGCCAAGAAAGGATGTTAGTAGTGGTAAAAGCTGGCCAAGAAGAGATAGTGGAAGGTATTTTTGATAAGTGGGATTTACATTGCGAAATTATTGGAGAGGTTACTGAAGGTGGCCAATTGGAATACTTTCAAAATGGAGAAAAAATTGCTGAACTACCTGCCGAACCATTGGTATTAGGTGGTGGAGCTCCTGTAAACGATAGGGAATATGAAGAGCCTGAATATTTTGCCAAATTGCAAGAGTTTTCAATGGACTCAATAGCGGAACCTAAAGATTACATTGCACTAGCAAATGCCTTGGTGCAATTACCAAATATTGCAAGTAAGCGTTGGGTTTATGAGCAATATGATAGTATGGTAGGAGTTAAAAATGCTTCAACCAACGCACCAACTGATGCTTCAGTGGTAAGAATACCTGGCAGCAAAAAAGCCATTGTTGCAAGTGTTGATTGCAATAGCCGTTGGGTTTATGCGGATCCGTTTAAAGGAACAGCCATTGCGGTTAGTGAGGCAGCAAGAAACATAGTTTGCTCAGGTGGTGTGCCAAGTGGTGTTACCAATTGCTTAAATTTTGGTAATCCTTACAATAAGGGTGTGTACTGGCAATTTGTTAATGCAATAAAAGGCATGAGTGCAGCGTGCGAAAAATTCAACACTCCTGTAACTGGCGGTAACGTTAGTTTTTACAACCAAAGTGCTGACGGTGGAGCGGTTAATCCAACACCAACAATTGGTATGGTAGGTATTATGGAAAACATTGAAAATCAAATGACGTTAGATTTTAAAAATGAAGGTGATTTGATTTATCTAATAGGAACATCAAGAAACGATATCAATCAAAGTGAATATTTAGCACATCATTTAGGTGTTAAAGAAAGTCCTTGCCCATATTTTGATTTAGAAGAAGAAGCCGCACTACAAAATAACATTGCAGCGTTGATCAAAAACAAAAATATTCTATCAGCACATGATGTAAGCCAAGGTGGTTTGTTTGTATGCTTGCTAGAAAGTGGCTTTAATCGCAACCTAGGTTTTTCTATAGAATGTGATGACGAGATCAGAAAAGATGCATTTCTATTTGGAGAATCACAAAGCAGGGTAGTGGTAAGCGTAAGCCCTGAAAAAGAAAGTGAATTCGAAAACTTTTTACAAGCCAATAATCAAGAGTACCAATTTTTAGGTAACGTTACAGGCGGCAATGTTTGTGTAGACTATGAAGAGTTTGGCACAGCTGCTAGCTATAAAGAAAAGTATGACAATACCTTAGAAGAGATGATTGTTGGCTAATTTATTCATTTACAAATACAATGATTAATCATGCGATAATAATTGGCGGCATAGGCATGCTAAAAGATGTTTCCAAGCACTTATCAAAGCGGGTTAAAACCTTAAGTGTAGTTGGAAGAACTGCAGCGAAAATGAGCTCGCTTAGTGAATGTTTAAACCTAAATCCAATACTAGTAGATTATACAAAAGACCATTTTGAAGGGCATATTCAAACTGCAATCAATCAATTTGGACCTTTAGATTTAGTGGTTGCGTGGATACATGGCTCAGCACCAAACGCTACCAATGCCTTGGCGAATGTCTTGTATGATCAAAAAGGGATGGTAAAATATTTTGATTTAAAAGGTTCGTCTGTTGCTAACCCAAACGTAAGCAAAAGCACGAGCTTTGGGTATTTTGAGAAATACCCAACGGTTAAATATCATCAGGTAATATTGGGTTTTGTAAGAGAAAATAATTCTTCAAGATGGCTAAGCCATACTGAGATTTCGAACGGAGTAATTAAGGCAATTGAAAGCGACAAAGTAAAACACATTGTTGGCCAAGTTGAGCCTTGGAATCAAAGACCGTAGTTCATTGATAAACTACATTTATATTAAGGCTCGCAGCATTGAAGTGGTTGGCAGGCAGCTGCGATTTTGAAAGAGCCAACCGTCTACTGACACAACCTTAGCTTTTCCATAGGAAAGATTTTGTAAGGTAAAGGTCAACAGTAAAAAGTCATAGTCAAACGTTAAACACGCCTCCAGATATACCGACTGTATACTAAAAACCTACGCTTTAGGTTGGTTACGCAGCAGAAGCTGCAGGTGATGAAAGGAAATGTATTGGTTCAGGAGATTTTAATAAATCAATTTAAGATTCATAGTTGTTAAAGCCGAATTCGCAAGAGTTCGACTTTTTTAATCTCTCATTCTTTTGTCCTCCTTTAGAGGAGGATAGTTTATTCCAAGAGACTTTTAGTCGATTGGTAAATAAACTTGGAGGAGGAATTGTACATAATTTGGATGTACCTAATTCTTCCCCCTCTTAATCTCCCCAGGGAGAACAGAAGTTCGAGATAAATTCAGTGAGAACATTTAAGCCATTGATGAAACCAATATCTCCATCACCTCTGGCAAACCCTCACAAGCTGTTTTCTGCACAAAATGTACACGATTGGTATCTATTTCTGGTTGGCCAGGATCAACAACAATTATTGGAGTGTTGGGTTTACAATAATTTACCAAACCTGCAGCAGGGTATACCGCTAGTGAAGTCCCAACTACTATAAAAATATCTGCGTGCAAGGCTAAAGGCATAGCTTCTTCCATGGCAGGTACAGCTTCCCCAAACCAAACTATGTGAGGTCTTAATTGGCCACCATCTTCTGCTAAATCGCCTAAGTTTATTGGGCCCAATTCTTCTTTGATGAGGCGTTCATCTTTTACACTTCTAACTTTACGCAACTCGCCATGCAAATGTATAATGTTACTTGAGCCGGCTCGCTCATGCAAGTCATCTACATTTTGAGTAATGATATGTACATCAAAATATTGTTCTAAATCAACCAATGTTTTGTGCCCAAGGTTAGGTTTAACTTCATTTAGTTGAGCTCTACGTTTATTATAAAAGTCTAAAACCAAAGCAGGGTTTTTTGCAAATCCTTCTGGAGATGCTACTTCCATAATGTCATGCCCTTCCCATAAACCACCAGCATCCCTAAAGGTACTAATGCCACTTTCGGCACTAATGCCGGCTCCTGTAAGTACAACTAATTTCTTCTTCATAGCAGTCTTTTAATGCACTTTAACTTATGCGTATATTTTTGCGTATCGGCACTGTAAATACCGTAATGGTCAATTTTATCAATTTTAACCCTGCCAGATGAATGTATAATCAATCGCTCTTGCGGCATATCATCATTGGGTAATATGATTCCTACATGTGTAATTTTTCCGTCTTCATTTTCAAAAAAAGCCAAATCACCTGTTTTACTTTCATTCACAAAATCGATAAAGCGGCCTTGCTCCATTTGTTGGTAGGCATCTCTTTTTAGTTGGATACCTATTATTTTATAAACTACTTGGGTAAACCCTGAGCAGTCAATTCCAAAAGGAGATCTGCCGCCCCATAAGTAGGGTGCATTAACATATTTGTGAACACACTTTTCTAAAACCTTTACCTTATCAGTGGTTTGGTCATTTATATAAGATTGTCCATTGTAAATAAATTTCTCTTTTAATATTGAAAAATTCATCCCGTCATGGTTGTACAATGAGCTGCCGGTTAAAATGGGAACATGTCGTTCTTTACTCGTAGCATATTGCACCAACTCAATTGAACATGCAAACGGACTTTGTTTCAAGGTGTCAAACTCTGCCTCATCTATTATTGTTAATTGTAAATGATCAACCCAACCTTCATAATCATCATGTGCGCATACTATTTTGCGCCAACCTTTATGCTTATCAATTATTTTGCATAGCTCACCAAACAATAGCTGGCTGATAATCTCAGATTGTTCTTTTGCTTCCTTTCTTACAGGTATTACACTTAACTTGTTTACAGCATATTTAATCATTACATATTATATTTAGCAATAATATTGCTTTGTTCTGCGTTTTTAGATTAACTTTATTTAACACTGCCTCCATTTGGTTTATTTTGTCTAATCTAACTATCAGTTAATGATAGTTGCAATATTAACAATTTGAAGATTGTTAAATACTTATTTCCCCTGTGGATAGGCTTGCTAATTTGTGGAGAATTGCAGGCGCAAGTAGCTTTTACTGCAAATACAACGGCTGGTTGTAGTCCTTTGGTAGTTCAGTTTACAGATCAAACAGCAGGTGCAACGGCTTGGGCATGGGATTTTGGCAATGGAAACATGTCTAACCTTCAAAACCCTGCTGCTACTTACGTTTCTCCTGGCAACTATAATGTAACGCTTACCGCCACTACACCTTTGGGTTCGGTAAGCCTAACAAGAAGCAGTTATATAACAGTATATCAGCCGCCAAATGCCAACATACAAGCGAGTGCTAGAAGTGGTTGTGCTCCACTAAACGTAAGTTTTACCGATTTTTCAACTCCAGGAGGAGCGCCAATTACCTCATGGATTTGGGATTTTGGTGATGGAACAACCGCCCAAACTCAAAACCCAAATAAAACATATAATTCGCCAGGTACTTATGATGTAGTGTTGTTAATTAATGATGCCAATGGTTGTAGAGCCAATATTACTTTAACTGATCACATTATAGTTTCAGCAACACCAACAGCAGCCTTTACGCTAAATAATACTTTTGCTTGTTTACCTCCGTTAACGGTAAATTTTACGAATCAATCTTCTGGTAGCAACCCTCCTTTAACTTATGCGTGGAATTTTGGCAATGGCCAAACTTCAGCATTAGAAAATCCTATGATAACCTATTCAACAAATGGTATTTACAATGTTACTTTAACTGTTACCAATTCAGCTGGTTGCAGCAATACCTTTACAAGAAATAGTGCTGTAGCAGTTGGTGTTATTGCAGCCGATTTTTCTGCTAGTCCGCTTACAGGCTGCAGTCCACTAGCCGTTAGTTTTATCGATAACTCTAATCCAACACCAACGTTATGGAACTGGGATTTTGGAGATGGTGGAACATCTACGGTACAAAATCCTGTTCATACCTACACTACTCCGGGCACCTATACTGTTTCATTAACTGTGGTTGATGGTGCTTGCAATGGTAGTGAAACTAAAACGAGCTATATTACTGTATTGGATGGGGTAAATGCACAATTTTCGGCAACCAATAACACTTCATGCACACCACCCATTACCGTAAATTTTAGTGATAACTCTACGGGCAATCCAATAAGTTGGTTTTGGGATTTAGGTGATACAACATCTACACTGCAAAACCCAGTTCATACCTACAATACATTGGGTAGGTTTGATATTACTTTAATAGTTACCAATGCCAACGGCTGCACCGATACTTTAACCTTGCCAAATTTTGTAAGCACCGTTGGTCCTTATGCAGGTTTTTCTGCAAACCCAACCATGGGTTGTGCTCCGTTGGCAGTGAACTTTATGGACCAATCAATTGTAGACAATGCAATCGTAAGCCATTTCTGGGATTTTGGTGATGGCAACACCTCAACATTAGCCAACCCTAATCATGTTTATGTTGATACGGGACGATATACCGTAACCCATATTATTGTTGATAGTGAAGGTTGCACCGATACTTTGGTAATTGACAATTATATACAAGTTGGAGAATTACCAGTAGTAAACTTTATGGCAGATCCTTTAGATACTTGTGTAAATATTGATATTCAGTTTACTAATTTATCTACCGGACCAGCAAGCATGTGGCTTTGGGATTTTGGAGACAATACCTCATCTGCACAGCAAAATCCGATTAAACAATATACTGATACTGGTTACTTTGACATTACCTTATTTGTTTGGCATAACGGTTGTTTAGATACCTTTTTTATTGAAGACTACATTCATATTAGTGGGCCAATTTCGCGGCTAAGGCTAGCGCAAGATTGTGATAACCCTTATTTAGTTACCGTAGATGACAGCTCTGCTTTTCCTCATATTTGGGATTGGGACTTTGGCAATGGAAGTACTTCAACTGTGCCTGGCCCCCATACTATTTTATATGGAGCTCCAGGCAGTTATTCTATTGAGCTAACAGTTTACGATACCATTAGCGGCTGCGAAACCACTGTAACAGCTGATGTTATAATACCAGTTCCTGTTGCCAATTTTACTTGGAATCAGCCAACCAATTGTCCTAACCAACCAATTGTTTTTACCAATAATTCGCAAGATGCACAAACCTACTATTGGGATTTTGGTAATGGAGATTCTTCCTCTTTAAGAGAGCCCAATTACGTTTTTCCTGAAGAAGGAATGTATTTAGTTACATTGATAATTTTTGATGCAATTGGCTGCACGGATACTTTTGCAACTACCGTAACGGTAGATTATTCTGGCCTAAGAACGGGTTTTGCTTACGATCCTGGCGGTGGATGCCCTCCTGTAACCATTACATTTACCGATACTACAACAACTGTAACTAGCATAACTTCATGGTTTTGGGATTTTGGTGATGGTGCTACGTCTACCTTACAAAACCCAATGCACACATATACCGTTGCTGGAATTTATGATGTAAGTTTAGCCATAACAACTTCAGGTGGTTGTATTGATACTTTAGTAATTCCGCAAGCCATTTATGCAGATGATCCCATTGCAGATTTTCAATTGTCATTGCCTGCTTGTGCCAATTCACCCGTAACATTTATCAATAATTCGCTTGGGGGTAGCTTATCCTATTTTTGGAATTTAGGAAATGGAGATACTTCTTCCGCCTTTGAACCAATTACAACTTACCCTTCTGGTGGCTTGTACAATGTGTTTTTAAGAGTTACCGATTTTAATGGTTGCACAGATACACAAACGGTTCAAATAAGTATAGATGATGTAACAGCTGCATTTACTGCAGATACAACGAATGCAGATTGCCCACCGTTAATAGTTTCTTTTTTAGACTCATCTTACACCAATGTAACTGCTTGGTTATGGGATTTTGGTGATGGTGGAACATCTGCTTTGGCTAACCCACAGCACGTTTATGCTAGCAGTGGAAGCTTTGATGTTACCTTGGTTGTTCGCTCAGCCAATGGTTGTTTCGATACTTTGTTTATACCCGACTTTATCAACGTTGGGCCCAGAGGAAATTTTACTTTTAATCCGAATAGAGGTTGCATACCACTAGAAGTTACATTTGTTGCCACTGCTGTAAATACATTAAGTTATACTTGGGATTTTGGTGATGGCACGGTACTAAACACTCCTTTAGATTCTGTAACTCATACTTATACTACAATAGGCGTTTTTTATCCGTCTTTAATTTTAAACGGTAATGGTTGCACATTTACCATTCCACCGCCAGACTCTATTGTAACAGGGGAGTTAGAGGCAGACTTTACTATATTCCCAACTTCATTATGTGAAGCCGCCAATGTTACGTTTACATCAAATGTAACCTCTACACATCCCATTACAAGTTACTTCTGGGATTTTGGTGATGGCTCGGTTGATTCCTTTTCATCTAACCCAACACATTTTTATAGCGTACCTGGTAGTTATGATATTACGCTTATTGTAACCAATAGTTTAGGTTGTACGGATACGCTTATTTATCCTGATTCTGTTCAGCTTTTTAATCCACCTGTGGCAATAATTGCAGCCGATACGTTCAATGGTTGCTACCCAGTAACGGTTAATTTTTTCAATTTTTCAACCAATGCTCCAAACTCTCCGATTACTAATTACCTATGGAATTTTGATGATGGCTCAATAGATAGCACTCGAGATGTAACACATACTTTTGATACAGCAGGTACATTTTTTGTAACCATGATTGCAAGCACAATTAATGGCTGTAGCGATACTGATACGGTTGCTGTTACCATTCGTTCGCAACCAATTGCAATGGTTACGCCCGATACTACCATTTGTTTTGGAGATTCTGTAAACTTGTTGGCAGTTGGCGGCAGCAGTTATCGCTGGTATCCATCAACAGGTTTAAGCAATGCTTTTATAGCTAATCCAGAGGCTTCACCAACTTCCACTATCACTTATCTAGTGGTGGTAAGCCAAATTGGTTGTGTTGAAGTTGATAGTGCATTTGTAACCGTAACTGTTCGGCCCAAAATAAATGTAAATGCAGGACCTGATAAAGAAATATTATTTGGAGAATCCGTTACCTTAAATGGAAGTTCAAATATTAATAATCCAACCTTTGCATGGACACCTGCTGTTTGGTTGAGTTGCACCGATTGTGCTGAGCCAGATGCAAGCCCACCGCAAACCACTGAATATATTTTAACCGTTATTGATCAGTTTAATTGCAATGAGCAAGATAGGGTGGAGGTAAAAGTGATTAACAATTGTAGAGATGATTTAATTTTTATACCCAATACATTTACGCCCAATAATGATGGTGAAAATGACTTGCTAATTGTAAGAGGTGCAGGTTTAAAACAGATCAACTATTTCAGAATATTTAATCGCTGGGGCGAGCTGTTGCATGAAGCGCAAAACTTTCAACCCAATGATGAGTCGTTCGCCTGGGATGGGACTTATAAAGGACAGGCAATGAATCCTGGTGTGGTTGTGTATGTAATTGAAGGGGTTTGCGGCAATGACAATCCGTTGATTAAAAAAGGTAACGTAACCATAATGAAATGAGGAAGCTAATTGTTATCATATCGTTGTTGGTTTTTTCCTTAAGCATTTTTGCGCAAGACATTCACTATTCGCAATACTATGCCAATCCGCTAAACTTAAACCCAGCATTAACTGGTTTTATCACAGATGGCCATTACAGAGCTACTGCTGGCATTAGAAGCCAATGGAATAACATAGGCGAAAAGGCAAGCTTTCAAACGTTGGCTTTTAGTTACGATATGCAATTGATGCGTTGTAAACTAGGTAACAACATTTTGGGTGGTGGAATAAATTTGATTAGAGATAGGGCAGGAGATACTGATTTTTCTACAACACAAATAGACTTATCATTGGCATACCATCAAAACTTGGGCAGGTCTTATTTAGGTTTGGGAGTGCAGGCAGGTTTGGCCAATAGATCATTAGATATTACTAAGTTGACTTTTAATAATCAATTTGATGGCAGAAGTTATGATGCTGGTTTAGCAACTGGAGAAGACTTGAGTTTTGATAATTTCTCTTATTTCGATTTATCTGCTGGCGTTCTTTGGGCAATGAATGTTAATGAAACTACAAGCTTATATGCAGGAGGTTCTTATTACCACATAAACCAACCAAGCGTTAGCTTTTTCAGAGATTTAGAAGACTTATTGTATGAAAGGTTTACAATTAACCTTGGAGGTTCTTATAAAATAAATAGGAATAACTACATTTCTCCGAGCTTACTATATTACAATCAGGGGCCGCACAATCAAATAATTATAGGTGCATTTTGGAGGCACGAGTTTACTTACTCTAGGGGAAGTGAAAATCAGTTCTCCTTCCATGGTGGTTTGTGGTATAGATATAGAGATGCCATTACACCAGCCATTAGATTTTACATTGGCGATTTAAAAAATGCCACTATGAGCATTGGTATCAGTTGGGATTTTAATATTTCAAAACTCAAGCCTGCAAGCAAGGTTACTGGTGGTGGTCCTGAAATAACTTTAGCTTTAATTGGTGCAGGTGGTAAAAAGTGTAAGGCCAAAAAGAAGTTGGCTAATTGTCCTATATTTCAGTAATTATCTATGAGTTAATAGTTTCATCAGCGGCTTCTGCAGAAGGCATTCTTTGTGAGCATGTTTTTTATGTCTCGTTTCTGCGAGCCATCTGAAAGCTGTTGCTCGGCAGTCTCACGTTTTTAGGCAACGATAAAAAGATTGCCGCACTTCTAATGCTGGGCATTAAGTTCGCAAATACGATAGGGAGAAAAGTTTCGTTTCTGCGAGCCATCCGTAGGATGTTATGAAGCTGTCCTAATTTTTGCAGGCAACAATTAACAGATTGCCGCACTGCTAATGCTACGCATTAAGTTCGCAATTACGATAAGGAGAAAAGGTTCGTATCTGCGAGCTATTCGTAGGATGTTATGAAGCTGTCCTAATTTTTGCAGGCAACAATTAACAGATTGCCGCGCTGCTAATGCTACGCATTAAGTTCGCAAATACGATAAGGAGAAAAGGTTCGTTTCTACGAGCCATCCGCCAGTTGGCGGATGTTGCGCGGCTTACCCCTGTGGGCAGTCTTTTTCTTGTGAGCACCGACTAACAGATTGCCGCACTTCTAATGCTGGGCATTAAGTTCGCAAATACGATAGGGAGAAAAGGTTCGTCTCTGCGAGCTATTCGCCTTTGCGAATGTTGCGCGGCAGTCCTTTTGGTTGTAGGCACTTCTTTATGACTTGTTTCTTAGTTTTGGGCACCGAATAACAGATTGCCGCACTTCTAATGCTACGCATTAAGTTCGCAAATACGATAGAGAAAATATTTAATCCTTCAACAACCAAGCATCACCATATTGCTTGCGGAAATTGATTAGCTCTAAAACACCTTGTTGTTTGTTGGTTGCAATTGGGATGGCTACTCTAAAATTGCCATTGGGTGCATTCAATATTTGTGGCTTTAAGCCTTTGCGTTGGTAGTTTTTGAGCTCAACATTTGCTCGGCTCATTTCTTTAAATGAACCTACAACTGCGTAAAAGTTATTGTTACTATTATTTACTTCAATACCATTTTCTTCTTTTAATATTGGTTTTTCAGTAATGTTGTTTTGCTCTTTGTCTTCAGTTTCAACTTGGGCTACATCAGTAGTTGCTTCTTTAACATCTTCATTTGTTGGCTTGGTGTTGTTTACAACAGCATCACCACTTTCTTCAACTTTACTATTTTGAGTAATTTCTATTACATCATCTTTAGGGTTAGTCTTAGTTTCTTTTATCGATTTACTTGAAGGAGTAAATACACCAGCCAATTCAGACATCATTTTGTTACGAGTAGCAGGCTTTATTAACACGAGTTGTAATAACATTAAACCAACCAACAATAAAATGGCCACATTTAACACGCTAAACTTCTTACGATTTTTATTGTCTTTTTCTTCCGTATCCATAGCAATGGCCTTGGTTTTTGATAATGTGTTTAATGCTGCTGGGCGTTTACTTAATGGCAAACTCTTCAACTCAGGTAAGCCATAAGATGCTTTTAAAAAGTTGTTTTGATTGTTGGGGGCAAACTGTAAACTATTCTCAATATTGTAATAAAATTTGCCTATGCCATTCCATATTAAAGCATTGTCATTTTCGAGTTTAATTATGCTTTTGTAAATAAAATCTTCTACCACAGCATTGGCTTCTGCCTCAGACAAATTTTCAATTTTGGCCAAGTAGTTCACCAACAATCCATCACTTTCACTAATAACAGAGTTAAAAGAAATTTGCTTGCTTGGCGGCTGTATGGTGCCATTGCGTTTATTAATTTTTGCCGAAACATCTTTAGAGAGCAATGCCCCAAAATTGGGCAATATCACACAGTTATGTGCTAGTAAAAGTTGCTGTATATGAGGTGTTAAGTTCATGCTTTAAAAACGTGCTATCGCTCCAATGTGGGTGTTAAATCCGTAAGTAGGATAGTTTAACCACCTTTCGCTTTTCACGTTGGCTATGTTATTTACATCTAGAAAAATACCAAAACTTTCTGAAAACTTGTAGTGCAACCCAATGTTGATATCTGCGATAGCATCTAATTTTTGAGCAGTACCATTGGCCAATTGTCCGTAAGCACCTGATAGATAGTAAATTTCGCCAGTAGCAGTAATTTTCCTAGCCAATTTATATTGTGCACTTAAATTCGTTTGGAAACTTGGTAAATGCCAAGGCTTTAGCTCATTTTCCATTTCATACTTCATATAATCTGCAGTAAAGTTTAAAAGGATTTTCTCTTTAAACAGGTAGCCCAATTCGCCATGGAAATTTAGCATGGTAGGGTCATCATCATAAACCAAAATAAATTTTCGTCTGTCGGCATTGCTGTTTACATACAGCGGTAAATTATCATATAAATTTTGTGAAAGCTTTACATTGTAAATAACAGATTTGCTTAAAGCGCCTTTTATACCTACATAGCGCTCTTCAACAATGGTATTTTTCACTAAAACTCTATTGTTTAAGAATGAATTTTCCTGTAAAAAGTTTCTAATACTATTGGTTTTAAGCCATATCCTCCAACCGTTGTACAGGTTTAATTTATCTTGAATTAAATTCTTATCAAAGCCTAATTCAGGAAAAACATAAAAGGTTTCACTATCCCATGAGCCACGCAGACCCAAGTTTACACCAAACTTATCAAATCGATAATTAGGGTTTAAATTTACGGTTACCCCACTTCTTGTGCTAATGGTATCGTTTTGCGTTAATGCATGTAAATTGGCATTAACAAAAAATTGATTTTTGG
>Ga0114956_1003154_pt1 | contig 12786 bp, 4 predicted proteins | sample MaitaG_FD_87304 | JGI IMG/M metagenome (GOLD analysis project Ga0114956, IMG submission 87304) | Marine algal microbial communities from Maine, USA - Maine_Asex2 metaG | ecosystem: Host-associated > Algae > Red algae > Unclassified | place: Maine, USA | collected 2015-01-05 | reverse complement strand
ACACCCTATTATCAAAAGTACTTTTCCCATTGGGAATCCTTATATTAGCTTTTACCGCAATGAGTAACACAGGCGGTCGAGCAGGCTCAGGCAACTCTGCCGCGACATTGGCACCAGGTGATGGTACTACCACTTGTGCTTCTAGTTTTTGTCATGGAACCAACAGCTTTGACCCATCTATGACTGTGGAAGTAAGTGATAGCGATGGAAATCAAGTAACTGAATATACCCTAGATCAATCATACACTGTAAAGATAACTATAGACGCAGGGAGTGGCAATCCACTAGGATACGGTTTTCAAGTTGTTAGCCTTGATGGAGAAGACAGCAACTATAACGCTTGGGGAACAGATCTACCCGGAGGTACACAGGTGTCTAACTTAAGTAATGGCAGAGAATACTTTGAGCATTCAAATGTTTTACCAAGCAATACTTTTGAAGTAGAATGGACTGCACCTGCAGCCAACCAAGGTGACATTACTTTCTACGCTGCTGGAATAGCAGCTAATTCGAATGGTAATTCAGGAGGTGACGGTGGTACAAGTACTTCATTTACACTGAGTGCACCAATTATCTCAGATGTTGATGAAGTTAATCTGATATCAAACTCAGTACTGTACCCGAACCCAACAGTAGACATAATAACTCTTGATACAGATTGGACTATTGGTCAAACACAGATTCTAAATCACTCTGGTAAACTTGTAAGATCTTTCGACAAGATTCCGAACCAAATCAGGACTGCAGACCTCATACCAGGATTGTATATCTTAAAGATGACAAGTGGTGATCAAGTCTCTATCCTGAGATTCAATAAGATCTAATTACAAAAACAATTGATCACTGATATCGTATTTGACTTTGGGAATGTGCTTTATCAGTTAGATATTGATGGTTGCCATAATAGACTCGCTAGTCTCTGTGGCCTTGACAAAGATGAATTCTTAAAGCGGATGCATCCTATCATAGCTCGCTATGAAAAAGGTGAAATTGGAGATGAAAATTTTATCTGGCATTTACAACAGTTCAATCAAACTCTCAACCCAAGAGAATTTGTTGAAGCATGGAATTCCATGCTGATTGGAATTGATAAAAAGATACCACAATTTCTGAGTCAGCTTTCAGTAAGATATAATATCTATCTACTCAGTAATATTAATGGACTCCATGCAAGACATGTTGATCGATACTTACAAAGAGTATTGCAAGAGCCTCAATTCTTGACTCAACACTTCAAACAGTATTTTTACTCCCACATCATCCATTTGCGAAAACCGGATGCAGAGACCTATGCATATGTTTCAGGTAAAATCTCAGCTAGACATCATTCATCTGTACTCTTCATTGATGACAACAGGGAGAATATCAAAGCTGCAATACAATACGGTTGGAGGGGCCAATGGCATCACCCAAAAGACGACATTATAGATTGCATAGAAAAGTACATATCGAATCATTAATTAATTATACATATCTCATTCTATAATCAATCGATACTTCCCCTTTCTTAATTGCTTCTAACTTTCTCTTGATTCTCCTTTTTTTGATTGGCTTGAGGTAGTCAGTGAATAACTTTCCTTCGATATGGTCATACTCATGCTGAATTACTCTCGCATTCAGACCTTTGTATTCCTCAGTGTGGAGATTGCCCTCTAAGTCTTGATACTCTATTTTGATTGCTGCATTTCTTGAGACATTGCCTCTGATATGTGGTATACTCAGACAACCTTCTTCGTACTCATAAGGTGCATCCCATTCATCAAGCATTACAGCATTTATAAAGACTTTTTTTACACCATCAGTAAGTGTACTGTCTTCACCTTCCATTTGCTTTGTATCTATTACGAAGAGTCTTAATGACTTCCCTATTTGTGGCGCAGCGATACCAATCCCTGAAGCATTGTACATTGTCTCCCACATATTTTCGACTAAGGAAATGATCGCTTCATCAATAGTATCTATAGCTTTTCCTTTTTTACTTAGCACTGGTTGCCCATATGCATAGATTGGTAATATCATAACCCTTTTGACTCTAAATAACGTTTTAATATAATGACTGCACTCATCTGATCAATTGCATTTTTCTCTCTTCGCTTGCTCTGCTTAACACCACTAGCCATTAAGAGGTCCTTAGCTTCGATGGATGTATATGATTCATCTTCATAATCAATTTCTACATCACTCTTCAGTATCTTTTTGAGCTTCCTAGTAATACCTAATAACTCTTTAGCTTGCTTATTCAGCTTCTCATCTTTATGTCGAGAGTCTCCAAATACGATTACACCTATCTCATACTCTTCCGCAAGCCCAACAAGTCTATCAATTAATTGGCTAGAATGCACAGTTTCCAAAGGGTTGATAGCAATAAGTAATGGCCCCGACATTGCGAGCCCTGATCTTTTTAATCCGAAATCAACTGCTATTATTCTTTTATTCACACACAAATGTATAGAGTCTTTACACCAAAACCCAAAAAAAAGATCCCCTCCCACCGAAGTAGAAGGGGAATCTCATCCCAAAAACAGTAAATCATTATGGTTAGTCCTTAGTCAAGAACTACCATCTTTTTAGTTGCAGTATAGTTTCCAGCTTCAATTGAGTAGTAATAGATACCACCAGTATTCAATTGTTGTCTATCAACATCTACTATATTTATTCCTTGTGTATACTCTGTAGTTTGAGTGAATACCAACTTACCTGTGATATCTCTTACTAATAGAGTTGCATTCATTTTTTCTGGAAGATTAAAGCTAATCTGTGTAGACTCAATGAATGGATTCGGTGTGTTTTGATACAACGCATATCCTTCTTTTGCCCCTTGTGACATCAGAGTAGGAGTCAATACTTCCATGTTAGCATCATATGCTTGAGCATTGACACCTTCTGTTGCGATCTCGAAATCATTCACATTAAAGTTAGCATTTGTTTCTACTAAGATGTAGAAAGCTGGCTCTCCAAGTGTATAACTTACTAAGTTCTCAGTACTATAACTGAACGACACTTTATTATCAGTGAGATTGTAATGATCTTGAGTCAATGCCATAGATCCAGCTTTGAGTCCTAAAATATTTCCAGTATACTCAAGAGCAAACTGTGTACCGTAGACTGGCTGTTCAGCATAAACAGGTATCTCGGTTACTTCACCTATCGTAGTTGACTCACCCAATGTAAGTTGGAATAGCTCTCCTGACCTAGATTCTGTATCATCACCTGTTAATCCGCTAATATCTACTGAGTTGTTCAAATCTCCAATCTTCATTGCGATAAAGTTAATCTCCATGTCATTTGACAAGTTGAGGATTTGATACTCTTCAGTGTAAGATTCAAAGAGTGGATTCGAAGAATCTAAGAAACTATAGTCCTTGTCAACAAATCTCCAAGCTACGTTATTAGGGTACTCTGAGTAGTATTCAAGAATTAATTTTCTAATTTCTACGATATCCGCAGCTGATAATTTCTGATCATCATTAGCATCTGCAGCGATGAACTTGTACGGGCTAGAGAGTGACTCAAGATTGAGTATATGTCTCTGTAGCATAATGATATCAAGCGTAGATACTCCCATTGCATGTGGATCTTGCTTATCTGGATTAATAATATAGCTACTTCCGCCATCCATCTCTGGGAAAGCATACTCACCATCATTATTTGTAATTTCAGAGATTCCTCCACCTTCAAGATCTATGTCCACATCAGTCAACACTCTTCCGTCTTCAAGCTGCACCGCACCTGCTATGGCGTGTCTAGTACTACCTCCACCGTTATCATCTGTACAGAATCCTCCGTTGTCTTGTATCTCAGCAGTTACTATTACTTGATTACTTTGAATATTACCATCCATATCAATAGTAAGAGAGTAGATTGTCTGCTCTATCACTACACTATTCTGTCCAGCTGGAATATCAGCACATGAATAAGTTACATTTGTTACAATAGTATTCTCATCAAATGAGAGTGTAGGTTCTCCACCACATGGAAGTTCAGAAGTACAATCCCAATCAGTTACCCAGATTTCTACCTCTCCCGACTCTCCCAATGGAAGTACTAATAATGGAGAAGTACAGTAAATTGCTGGTATGTTACAAGCGATAACTTCAATCTCTTGAGTACAGACATCTTTGTTTCCACATCTGTCATCTACTTGCCACTTAACCTTGTGTGTTCCTATAGGTAATACTTGTTGGAATTCTAAAAATGCACCAGTTGTAGTTATCGGATCTCCGTCGAAAGAGCCATCAGAATCGATGTCGATGAATGCTGTCCAAAATAGATTTTCAGGAAGTGTACAGTCAGAGTCAGTTGCAGATTGCGAAAGAGTTGCATTCGCCTGACACTCACCTTCAGTTGTACAGATTACCTCAGGTCCACAATCACCATCTATTACTGGAGCTACGTCATTTGTAGCCTTTATTACTTGTTCGAATGTGAACTCATTCATACCACACCAATCAATTATTGTCCATGTTCTCTTGATTTTAAAGCAAGCATTTGGCTCAATATTATTGAGGAAGAATACAACATCATTAAAGTTGTAAGCTAGGACATTACAAGAAGTAATATTTATATACGTCGGAATACCTGACAAGTCCGTTCCAATATTATCTGGATTGTCACACATCTCTATCTCTACCAATGGATCTGGCCATACGATATTATCCTCTGTAAACAATGCTGGATCGTCAAAGTCAATAATCTGAATACATGATGTAGTATTTCCATCAGCATCAGTAACTGACCATGTAATCTCAATAAAGAGAATATTATCACAAGCTCCTTCTACAATATTATAAGAAGGTACTGGCTCCAATTCATCTCCACAGTGATTAGTAGCAGTCGCTCCTATACCAGGCACATGGCTAAAGTCTGGATTCTCTAAATCGAAAGGAAAGTCACACTCAAGCTCAACATCTGGACCACAAATTATTGTTGGACCAATCTTATCTTGAACATCAACATTCACCATACACTCATTAAAGTTACCATATGCATCTACTGCTCTAAGTACAACCATGATCTCATCAGTTTCTACATCATCACAACAGAACTTTACGCTAGAACTAAACGTACATGGGTCCTCTATTTCAAATACGTATGGAAGCAATGTCAATTTATCTATACACTCGTTTACACCAGCATGGTGATAGAGATTTCCTCCTCCAGATCCAGTATAAACTGCGCCGTCTACCCACATTTCTTCACCAGGAACATCAAAATCTACTAAGTATCCACCCATAGATAAAGATAAATCAGTTGCCTTATACCAATCTACTGCATAACTTGTATGATAGTAGAGGTGTCCTTCATACTCTCCAAGAAAGACAGCATCTGGATATGTAGGTGCATCGCAATCACAAGTAGTATCCATTCTTCTTACTAAGATCTTCTTGAGCTTGCAATCATCGTGACTTCCGTCATCAAATGTAGAAGCGTAGACCTTCGCAGTTCCTGTCGTCGTTAATGATACTACAGTATTCTGATCACAAATCATTGCTGGCGGAGTATCATCCACCACATCGATAAAGAATGTGCATGTACCAAGATTGTGACATTTATCATATACATAGTAAGTGCTTTCACTTAATCCCATATCTAGCTCGATCTCAGATACCCCATCCCAATCATCAATGAAACCTGCATTACCAGTTTCCATTTGAATATACTGAATATCTATTTCGAATTCTTCAAATACTAAAGTACAATTATCTTCAATTGTTGGTAGCGGTGGCAAATATGTTGCACCACAGCTCGGACCATTAGCTCCATAACTATGTACATTTGTAGTAATGGTCAAGTAGTCTTTACACTCATCCGGATTAGAGCCGAAATCACATGTTACTACGGGATTTTCAAAATCTTTTATGATAATTGTTTGGTAGAATGGACCTAAATCCAACTCATCTCCACAGTACCATTCTCTTACTTCCCATGTCCGTAAAATATGTCTTTTGCAATCATCACCAGTTGGATATTCTTGGTCTGTATAGTAGACACCAATATTGCACTCTGATTCAAATAATGGCCAAAGATTTTCACCACAAAGCTGAGGAACACCAACCTCTAAAGGATCAGGATCTCCATTTCCGTTATCATCCCAGAATCCATTGTCAGAATCAAGGATTCCATCTCCATTAGTGTCTGTATCTAATACGATGGCATACTGTCCTGATACTACGATATCACAAACATTCAATTCAGTATAAGCATTTCTACTCATCGAATTAACTCTAAAGCAAAACACATCACCTTCAACTACAGGCACACCATATTCAGTGCCACTTGCAGTTTGAGCATTTATATCATCAGTAAGTAATGTCGGAATACCATTTACCAAAAATTCAGCTTCGTCATTTGCAAATCTTGCGTTTGGCCCTGCATTTACCATTGATGCACTCCAATCAAATTGGACAAAACCATCACATGGAACTGTAAGACAAAAGTCAGTAGCAGTATTTGAATTCGGATTACCATCTGCATCTTCTGTAGAACCAAAAATGGAAATACATTCAGGAGCATCTGAAATATCGACAGCTCCACCTTCTAGCATATGCGAGCCACCAGTTCCGTTACCTTCTGCATCGACTGTCAATGCCCAAATAGAAGGATTCGCTGGATCTAAATCACCAGCAAAAGTTGCATTAAAACAATCATCAATATTCCAACTCCCGTCACAGTTTAATGCTGTGTTAACAGTAGCAGTATATTCATAATTTGGAGGATCTACAATATCATCCGCAACCAATCTCTCTACTAATATTTGAATAGTACATTGTTGTGCTGGATTACCATGAGAATCTTGAGCTCCATAGATACGAGTCACAGAATGACTGTAATCTTCTGGATCTAAACCAGCTGCAACTAAATCAAGGAAAGCTTGACTTGATGGATCACAAATTTCATCTTTTGGAAATTCGATTAATAAAGTACCAGGAATCTCTCCATCACAAGCATCAATAAATACTGGAGCAAAATCTGCTACAGATTTACAAGGCATAGTAATAGGCTCATCTGGGCAGTCCGGTACTGGTCCACTTTTGTCTTCTAATGTAATGAAGCCCCAACAAGAGTTGAGTATTTCACCATCAGCATCTAAAGCTGTCACTGTTACTGACAATTGAACATCTAAATAGGTGCTTCCATCTGCAATAACTACATTGTCCGTGATATCATCAACTGTTGGGTCTTCCAAGGAATTGCCATAAGGGTCAGTAATAAGCACAACGAACGATGCAGCATCCGGGCAGGATGTTTCATCTGTTAATAATACAAGTTCTGTAATTGCTGCCGTACAACTCCCATCAATTGAGACATTAGTACTAGCTCCACACGAGAGTGGACATGATTGTGCTGAGATTTCAGTTGTACTAAATGATAAGAACATCATAGCACACACTGTACTAAGTACCTTTAACCTCAGCAGAGGTGTAAGTGTAAAATTCATAATAAGATCCTTTTAAATTAAAAATTACTGTCTGGGATGCAGGTATTAACCAAATACTGCATATACCCCGGTGAAAAATAAATCTTCAGGTAATTTCTATTATCGTTGGTAGGTATCAACTACATAACCAATGTAGCTAATCAGATACAAATATAGAATTTCTTTAATATATAGAGGTAATTAATTTGAAACATTTTTACAAAACATAGAAATAAACTTAATATATAAGTGTCTAATAAGTTCTAACACTTAGGTAAGTCATTGAAATTCAATTTCTTATAAAATCTAATGAATTCATTAAAATAAATGGATTAGTTGAGAGAATGAGTAGTTAAATTGATGAATAAAAGACAAATAGTGAAGACTTAACTCGATATGATGTAATAAAAAAGCCCCCCTTCAAACAAATGAAGAGAGGCCATCCCAAAAACCGATTTAATCGTATTATTGAAGTAGTAGGTTACTACTCAATGATTATCATCTTTCTAGTTGCAGAGAAATCTCCACTTTCTAACTGGTAGTATAGAACTCCACTAGCTGCAAGCTCAGCTTTCGTAAGTACGATGCTGTTTGCTCCCTTAGCATAAGTTCCTGTAATTTGCTTAACTAACTTTCCAGTTACATCCATCACTGATAGTGTTGCTGTTCCAGCTGTTGGTAAGCTAAATTCTACTGTTGTCTGCGTGCTGAATGGATTCGGCTCATTTTGCTCAAGTGCAAATTCAGCTGATGCTTCAGTTCCAAGTACTATGTTAAGTACTGAGAGATCTGCATCATATGCTTCTGCTACTGTCACTTCTGATGTGATATCCATATCTGCTACTGTTGCTACGTCATTTCCAACGAAGTTCAATGTGAAGAGTACTTCATCTGCAACTGTAACTGGAGTTGCTGTATTCCAACTCATCGTTACTGTATTAGCATCTAGTACTGCTACATTGTCATCTGTCATATCGATTGCTCCAGCATTTACACTTGCAAGCTCCATACCGTTAGTGTTCATAGTGAACTGGTATCCAGCAATTGCTTTGAAGTTAGCACTTGTTACTTCTACACTTACTCCTTCTGCTGTAGATACACCAGTTAAGTTCATGCTTAAGTTTCCGTTTCTAGCTTCTGCGTCATTTCCTGTTGCGCTTAATACTACACTGTTATTAACATCACCTGTCTTACTTGCGATGAAGTTTTCATTGTTCATATCAGCGTTAAGAGCTAAGATATCAATGATTTCATTGAATGCAAATGCGTTAGATGTCGTCAATGCTTGTGCAGCATCAATAAATCTCCATGATGTGTTACTTGGGAACTCATCATAAATCTCTAAGACTAATTTTCTAATATCAACTAAATCCGCTGCTGTAATAGCATTATCATTATTCACATCTGCTGCGATATACTGATATGGACTAGTCAAACTCTGAAGATTCAAGATGTGTCTCTGGATCAGGAGGATATCTAAAGTAGATACTCCGTTTCTGTGATCATCATTCTTGTAAGCGCTTACGCTATAATCCATAGTCTGCTGGTGATCATCACTTGCATACTCACCATTAACATCAGTCATAATAGACATTGGGTACTCAGGTTGGTTAGAGACGATGCTTACGTTAACATCTTCTAATACCTCTCCAAATTCAGTACCAACAGCTCCTGCAATAGCGTTTCTGTTAGAACCTTCATCATCACCGAAGTCACATCCCTCAGGAGTTAATGTTAACTCAACTTGACAGAGTGCCCAATTATCACATTCGTCCCATGTGTAAACATCAACCATTACTACGTTGCTTGTACTTGAGATATCTTCACAAGTAAATGTTCTAGCCTCGCAGTTGTCGTTCTCTCCTCCTAATACTACATCAGGGAATTCACCATCAGCATCTGGTGCTGTAAATGTATATCTAAAGCCGTGTGAACAGTTATCCTCAACATTAGTAACAAAGTCACATGCCCAAATATCAACTGAACCATCAACCATAAGAGCTGTACTTACAGCTACACAGTATGGTGTTGGAGCCTTCTTATCTGTAACCAAGAAGAATTCAGTAGTGCTTGTGAAGTTTCCACATCCATCACTTACTTTCCAGATTACTCTGTGTTCAAACTTGCTACCTTCTACAATTGTAGGAAGATCTACACAAACTTGCTCGCCTGGAGCAGAAGAAGGTATATAATATTCATTTTGCGGTGTACCAAAGTTAGGATCTAGTGGAGAGACATAGCTACTGAATACGTGATCGTATGTCCAGTTACCATATAAATCAACTAATACTTCCCACTTCAACCATGGACTTTCACATTCTCCCATGTCTTCTGCAGTTGCACATAATTGTACTGGTGCAGAACATGATGCATTTGCTCCTGCATCTACACATACCTCTGGTACGTCTAGTGTTGGCGCATCGTTATCAATTACTTTGATTGTCTGTCTGAATGTATACTCAGTTCCATCATCACACCAATCAATTACTGTATAGTCATTGATTACCTTGATACATCCAAACTGTGCAGCATTACCTTCAATGTAGAATGTATCAGTTGATACTGACCAAGCTATCAAGTCACATGGTGCTTCTAACCAAGTCGGCTCTTGAAGAGTATATTCATAAAGACAGCTCTCAAAGATTTCCTCTTCAGGGAAATTACTATTCCAGCTTAAAGTATTTGGATCAAATGCTCCAACTTTTACGATGTCGATATCTTGAGTACAACAAATGTCAGTACCCTCGATACACCACTTTCTTTTGATTTCATTGTTTCTATCAAAGCATACATCTTCGTTGTATCTATCCTCATATGTGATATTTACAGCACCACACACTCCTGCTCCTGTAGCTATACCTGTACCGAAGTCTGGTGCAGTCAACATTGCAAGTTCTTGCTCAGTTGCTACTGCTGGTCCGTCTAGGTGTAAGCTCCAATCCATGTTACATCCTATCTCTGCATCTGGAGGACATACGATTGCTGGTGGCAATTTATTTTCAACTCTGACGTGAGTCCAAGTCTCGTTAAAGTTACCTGCAGCATCAAATACTCTTAGTACTACTATAATAGAATCATTGAAAGATACTAATTGGCCATTTGGTCCAACGTAAGTCTCACCATCTATTAAGTCATCACAACAGAACTTAACAAACTGTCCACCATCCGTATCTTTTGAGTTATCCTCAGGATCGTTATTGTTGTTAAACGTTTCGTTGTTGTTGTAACCATCGATTCCAACGTTACCACAGATAGGTGCTCCTTCTATTCTTCTGACTTCTAAGAATACACCACCACAATCTCCATCATGTGAACCATTGTCAACATTTGTAGGATAAAGCTTAGCTGTTCCTCCTTCGTCAAATCCACCACTTGTCAAACTCACAACGATATTCTCTAATGCAATTGCAGTTGGAGGAGTATCATCTACTACTGTTACGATAATTGATGAAGATCCAACATTTCCACAACAGTCAGTTGCAGTATATGTGAATGTGTGCTCACCAATTGGTGCTCCAATAGTAGCATAAGGTGCTTGTCCATCTCCATTAATAGAGATAATGCTTACACCTGCAGGTCCGCTTACTGAATAAGTTAAATCACTTGAACAAGCATCAAATAAATGCTCAGGTGCAGGAAGTGGTCCACTTGCTACACAACCCCAAGGGTTAACACTCAATGTGATATCTGGTGCAGTAATTTCTGGTTCGTCAGCATCAGTCGCTTTGATTATCTGTACAAATGGACGTGTCATAGAAGTACACCAATCAAGAACAGTCCATGTTCTGATTACTTTAGTGTTACCACTACATCCAACACCACAAGCAGCGATATCTTGATCACCGTATGTTACGAATAGGTTACATACGTTGTTATCGATTGGCTGTGCATGCTCAACATTCTTAGCATTACAGTTTGTGTTACATCCCCATGCAAAATAGTATGGGAATCCAAATGCAATTCCTTCGTTATATTCGATAATGTCAACTGGACAATCTAGGTCTGAATCAGGACAATCATCATCACCCAATGGATCATCACCAAAAGATCCATCAGTATCTAGATCATAGAATTCAACGATATCCCAAGGATCAGTTCCTGTTCCACATGGAAGCTCTACAAGAGCAGGTGGGAAGAACCACGTATCATCCAATTGATCTAGTCCTAGTGGAGCAACGCTAATAGTCTGTACTACAGGATCTGAAGTGTTACCTGCCTTATCTGTACATACCCATGTTCTTGTAACAGTTCCGTCACCACAATCGCTTGGGCTAGAAACATCTGAGAATGAATATGATTGACAATCACAATCAGACTGATCAGGCACTGGGAATGCAGGTGATGCATCACAAGAAGTATCACCTTCATTGAAGAATAAAGAAACATTGTTTACAACAAGGTTATTCGGTCCCATATATTCTACTGTAACATTCCAAGTACCAGCAAGATTTTCACCTTCTATTGTGCTTAAGTCAACGTATAATGCAGGGAAACCAGGTGAGAAATTATTAGGTGCACCTGTTCCTAAAGCAGCACATGTAAGATTCTGAGCAGCATCATCATCGAGAAGTATGTTAATGACTCCACAACCATCAAGCCCAGATGCAACGATATAAGAATTTCCAGACGGTGCCGTAACTGTTACAGTATACCCAAAGTCATTTTGAGTAATAAAATCAATAGCAATATTGATATCAGTAACTGTTGGACATAGAGAAGCGCTAAGGTTAAAGTCTGTTGATACACTTTCACCATCTGTAAATGTAACACCACCGGCAGCTACTAATTCGCCAGAGATTACAGCACCTGCTGAAAGAATCACTGGGATATCTTCAACACAAGTCACTGAGAGATCGCTAACTTCCAATTCTGGAGCAATCTTATCTTCTATAGTAAACGTACCCCAACAAGTATTACCAAGTGGACTAGTTACCATTGCAGTGTGATCTCCACAAGGAAGAGAAATTGCAGTTGTCTGATCAATTACGATTGGGTCTCCAGCATTAAATGCAAGAATAGACACTTCGTAGTCATCATAACAAGCATAAGGTCCACCTTCTAAAAAGAAATCTGCCCCAAGTAAGACTTCACAATTTTCATCAAGAGAGATATTGACATGATCATTACATGCTAATGCTTCCGATACTGGACCACTATATTCTGTAATACAAATCTCAAACTCACAGTCGATAGCATTAGGTTCATCTTCAACTAATTCACACGTTGCTGGATCAAATGAAATTGGTAATGCTTGGTATGTAATCGGGTAACATCCTGCTGCGAGGAACTCTCCTGACATACCTCCTGAAGTCTGTGACAACACAAACCCTGATCCACATACCGCTTGGTAGTTAGAGATCGATGCTGTT
>Ga0114956_1003150_pt1 | contig 12795 bp, 9 predicted proteins | sample MaitaG_FD_87304 | JGI IMG/M metagenome (GOLD analysis project Ga0114956, IMG submission 87304) | Marine algal microbial communities from Maine, USA - Maine_Asex2 metaG | ecosystem: Host-associated > Algae > Red algae > Unclassified | place: Maine, USA | collected 2015-01-05 | reverse complement strand
ATATTTTATAGTATAAAACAACTCAAAATGTCACTAATCATTGTGGAAACCGAAATTGAAGCCGATATACAAACTTGTTTTGATTTGGCTCGAGATATCGAATTTTATCAAAAATCAATTAAAACTTCAAGGGAAATTCCAATCGACGGAAAAATAAATGGCTTAGTTGAAGCTAATGATTCTGTCACTTGGGAAATACAATATCTTTGTATTGTAACACATGTTACTCTAAAAGTTACAGAGTTTGATAGTCCTAATTTATTTGTTGATGAAATGGTTAAGGCTAATTTTAAGGCTTACAGGCATGAACATATATTCCACAAACGTAATAATAAAACAATAATGACTGATAAATTCCATGTTGAATCGCCGTTTGGAGTTATTGGGAAATTCGTGGATTGGATTTTCTTAAAAAATTACATGACTAAACTTTTAAAGTCCAGAAATGAGTTGTTGAAAATACAGGCTGAGAAAAACTACGCTGCATTAAAATTAAAATCTGCTAAAGAAAAAGAAAGTTTGTTTTTACAATTTTAAGTTTGAGTAACTAAAATTTATACCTTAGAGATATGCCTTGGTAGTTGTCGCCTCTAAAATCAACGCTATTTACAGGTAATAAAGACAATGATTTGTTCTCTTTTTTATGGAGTTCTGGTACTAAATACCCAATTCCTGCACCTATGGCATAACCGACTAAAACATCCGTTAAAAAATGCTGCCCAGCTTCAATTCTTAAAGCACCTACAATAGCTGGAAGTGTTATAGCTCCAGCCCAAACATACGGTATGCCAGGCGAGCCTGGATTAAAATCTTGATATACCTTAGCTACGAAAAAAGTTGCATTTGCAGTTACAGCAGTGTGTCCAGAGAAAAAAGAACGTTGCCCGTTTGCACTTAAACGTCTATTTAAACCTAAACCTTCATTATACACGTAAGGTCTACTTTTATTTACTAAACCTGCTGTAATCGTATATAATGCACCAGTTGATGCCATGCTTTCAAGAAAAAGCCCAAATACTTGGCCACCATTATCATTAACGTCATCTTCAAAAAAAAGCGCTAATGGTGCAGCAAACGATAAATAAAAAGGAATATCACTAATTTTACTAGCCTTTTCTGAAGACTTTCCAACAACCCACTTATCTAAGAAGTTAATATCATTTTTAACGTTCATAACGCGTTGTAAATCATGCTCCGTTATATCATCCTTATTTAGTATAAAGTAAAACCCTAGTCCGCTTCCTGCTAGTGCAGCACCTGTCCATATGCCATCTTGAGACCACTTCCATTCGTATGGAGATGTCGGGTTTTGAGCGCTCACAACTTGAAGTGATAACAGACTAAATACAATACAAAAAATATACTTCATGGTTTTTTTTACAAAAGTATGTTTGAGCATATTCTTGCATTGCTTCAAATGAAATAAACTTTAACTCAAAAAATTTTTGGAATTTCAGTAATGTGATTAAAAATAAGACTTTGAACATCGTAATTTTTAAATTTTCAAGGGATTTAATAATAGCAGCCATGATACTTTCGCTTTATGCAAACAACAAAAGAATTTTGGTACGGTATAGGTATTGGCGTTTTGGGAATCGTTATGTTTTCATCAAAAGCTGTTATGGTTAAGTTAGCTTACATTTACGGGGTAGATGCTATTAGTATCTTGCTCTTACGTATGCTTTTTTCTTTTCCTTTTTATATCATTATTGCATATATTTATAGAGGTCAAAACACCAAAGAAAAACCAAACTCTAAAGATTACCTATGGCTCATGTTTTTTGGTTTTGCAGGTTATTATTTGGCCAGTTATTTTGATTTTGTAGGACTTACTTATATAAAAGCGAGTTTAGAGCGTATTATTTTATTTTTGTACCCAACAATAGTATTAGTTCTCAATAAATTCTTTTTAAAACAGCGCATTACTAACATTCAAGGAATTGCTATCGGGATAACGTATTTTGGTATTTTTATCGCATTTTCATATGAAGTCACTGTCTCCGGCTCAGAAACTTATACAGGTGGTTTTTTCATATTGTTAAGTGCTATAACTTACGCATCCTATTTAGTGGGTAGTGGTTGGTTAATTCCAAAATTTGGAGTGGTCAGATTTACAGCTTATGCGATGCTCGTATCTTGTATTTGTGTGTTTGTTCATTATAGTATCATAAGCGAAAAAGATTTGTTTAACCTATCATGGCAAGTCTACTTCTTAGGATTTCTGATTGCTGTATTTGCAACTGTAATCCCTTCTTTTTTGGTATCTGCCTCGATAAAAATGATTAGCTCTTCAAACTTCGCCATTGTTGCCGGAATGGGGCCAATATCTACAATTACATTAGCGGCTATTGTTTTAAACGAACGTTTAACGTTGTTGCAATTGTTTGGTGCTTTTATAGTTGTTGTAGGCATCTTATTCGTTTCTTTTAAAAAAAACCCAAAAAAACTAGATTAGGGTTCTCAACAATATTTATATCTCATTGTTGATTACTTTGTTTGGTAGCTATTTTGTTTTTTAAATGGTTATGCTATCTTAGCATGCATACTTCTGTTTTTATTGATAGAAGATCTCAAAATTCACATTTTTTTAATGGCTCAAGAAACTAAATATACCGAGGATAACATACGCTCATTAGATTGGAAAGAGCATATCCGTATGCGTCCTGGAATGTATATAGGTAAGCTTGGGGATGGGTCTTCGCCAGATGATGGAATATATATCCTTTTAAAAGAAGTTTTGGATAACTCCATTGACGAATTTGTTATGGGGGCTGGTAAAACTATTGAAATATCTATACATGGTACAAAGGTTATAGTTCGGGATTATGGTCGTGGTATTCCATTAGGTAAAGTGGTCGATGTTGTTTCCAAAATGAATACTGGCGGAAAGTATGACTCTAAAGCATTTAAAAAATCGGTTGGTTTAAATGGTGTAGGTACAAAAGCAGTGAATGCATTATCGTCTTTTTTTCGAGTAGAATCTACACGTGATAATAAAAGTGCTTCAGCAGAATTTGAACAAGGTAATTTAACAAATCAAGATTTATTAGAAGATACATCACGGCGTAAAGGAACTAAAGTTTCATTTATTCCAGACGACATCATTTTTAAAAACTACAAATACAGGAGTGAATATGTAGTAAAAATGCTTAAAAATTATGTTTACTTAAATCCAGGTTTAACCATAGTTTTTAATGGCGAAAAATATTATAGTGAAAATGGTTTAAAAGATTTATTAGCGGAAAAAATAGCAGATACAGATTTATTGTATCCTATTATTCACCTAAAAGGTGATGATATTGAAGTGGCATTAACGCATAGTAAAACACAATATAGCGAAGAGTATAATAGTTTTGTAAACGGACAAAACACTACACAGGGCGGTACACACCTTACCGCTTTTAGAGAAGCTTTAGTTAAAACCATTCGAGAGTTTTACGGCAAAACTTATGATGCTTCAGATATTAGAAAATCTGTAGTAAGCGCCATTGCGATAAAAGTTATGGAACCTGTTTTTGAAAGTCAGACTAAAACTAAATTGGGGTCTACAGATATGGGAGGCGATTTACCAACCGTAAGAACGTATATTAATGATTTTTTAAAAACAAAGCTTGATAATTATCTACATAAAAACACAGATACTGCTGAAAAAATCCAGCGTAAAATCTTGCAAGCAGAACGAGAGCGAAAAGAGCTTTCTGGAATTAGAAAATTAGCCAAGGATAGAGCTAAAAAAGCAAGTCTTCACAATAAAAAACTACGCGATTGTAGAGTCCATTTTGGCGATACTAAAAACGAACGTAATTTAGAGTCTACACTATTCATAACAGAGGGTGATTCAGCATCTGGAAGTATCACAAAATCTCGGGATGTTAATACACAAGCCGTATTTAGTTTAAAGGGGAAACCATTAAATTGTTATGGGCTCACCAAAAAAATCGTTTACGAAAACGAAGAATTTAACTTACTTCAAGCGGCATTAAATATTGAAGAGTCTTTAGAGGATTTAAGATATAATAATGTGGTTATTGCTACAGATGCGGATGTAGACGGCATGCACATTCGTTTGTTGCTTATTACATTTTTCTTGCAATTTTTTCCTGAAGTAATAAAAGAAGGTCATTTATATATTTTGCAAACACCACTATTTCGTGTTAGGAACAAAAAAGAAACCATTTATTGTTATTCTGAGGAAGAACGGCGGGATGCTATAGAGAAACTAAGGCCAAAACCAGAAATAACACGGTTTAAAGGCCTTGGCGAAATATCTCCAGATGAATTTCAGCATTTTATAGGCGATGATATTCGATTAGACCCTATTATGCTAGATGATAATATGTCAATTGAAGACTTATTGTCTTTCTACATGGGTAAAAATACACCAACGCGACAAGAATTTATTATTGATAATTTGAAGGTGGAATTAGATATTATAGAAGACCAAAATTAAACTAGTATATTATATAATAAGAAAAAAAGAAGCGAGGAAAAGCGGTCTTATGAGTATTTGAGCAAACATGATATTACAGGTAAAGCAAAAAAACGCAGAAAAAAAAGTAAAGTAATGCTTAGCGGTAAACAAAAAACTAGAGGTATTTAATGACAGAAGACCAAAATGACGATTTAGCAAACGCACATAATGAACCTCAGGAAACCATTACCAGGATTACTGGTATGTATAAGGATTGGTTTTTGGATTATGCATCGTATGTTATTTTAGAGCGTGCTGTACCTGCAATTGAAGACGGGTTCAAGCCGGTGCAACGGCGTATTATGCATTCCATGAAAGACCTTGACGATGGGCGTTATAATAAAGTAGCGAATATTGTTGGTCATACTATGCAATATCATCCACATGGTGACGCAAGTATTGCAGATGCTATGGTACAAATCGGTCAGAAAGATTTATTAATTGATACGCAAGGTAACTGGGGGAATATTCTAACGGGAGATAGGGCGGCAGCATCCCGTTATATTGAAGCTCGTATTTCTAAATTTGGATTAGATGTAGTTTTTAATCCTAAAATCACAGAATGGCAAGCCAGCTACGATGGCCGTAGAAAAGAGCCTGTAAATTTACCAGTCATGTTCCCTTTGCTTTTAGCTCAAGGCGGAGAGGGAATAGCTGTAGGATTGTCTACTAAAATATTACCACATAATTTTATTGAGCTTATTGATGCTTCTATTAAACATTTACAAGGCAAACGTTTTACGATTCTACCAGATTTTCCAACGGCTGGGATTGCTGATTTTTCTAATTATAATGATGGTTTAAGGGGCGGGAAAGTTAGGGTTCGCTCTAAGATTTCACAATTGGATAAAAACACGTTGGTAATTACCGAATTACCTTTTGGAACGACCACATCTTCACTAATAGATTCTATTTTAAAAGCGAACGATAAAGGCAAAATTAAAGTAAAAAAAATCGAGGATAATACCGCTGCTGAAGTTGAAATTTTAGTGCATTTGCCTTCAGGTTTATCACCAGATAAAACCATTGATGCTTTATATGCATTTACAAGTTGCGAATCTTCTATTTCGCCACTGGGTTGTGTTATTGAGAATAATAAGCCCTTGTTTATTGGTGTAACCGAAATGCTAAGACGTAGTACAGATAATACGGTTCAGCTTTTAAAACAGGAATTAGAGATTCGATTAGGCGAATTTGAAGAACAATGGCACTTCGCTTCTTTGGAACGCATATTCATTGAAAATAGAATTTATCGAGATATTGAGGAAGAGGAAACTTGGGAAGGTGTTATTTCTGCTATTGATAAAGGACTAAAGCCACATATAAAACATTTAAAACGTCCTGTTACAACTGAAGATATTACGCGCTTAACAGAAATACGAATCAAGCGTATTTCAAAATTTGACATTGATAAAGCACAGCAAAAAATAGATGCTTTGGAAGATCAGATTGCAGAAATAAAGCATCATTTAAAACATCTTATTGATTATGCCATAGCGTATTTTACAAGATTAAAAAAGCAATATGGCGAAGGACGTGAGCGCAAAACAGAGATACGTACTTTTGATGATGTAGATGCTACAAAGGTTATTATTAGAAATACAAAGCTTTATGTAAATCGGGAAGAAGGTTTTATAGGAACATCATTAAAACGCAATGAATATGTAGGGGATTGTAGTGATATTGATGATATTATTGTTTTTACAAAAGAAGGAAAAATGATGGTTACCAAAGTAGATTCTAAAACTTTTATTGGTAAAGATATTATTCACGTTGCTGTTTTTAAGAAGAAAGATAAACGAACCATCTATAACATGATATACCGTGATGGTAAAAAAGGCCCATCATATATTAAACGTTTTGCTGTAACCAGTATGACAAGGGATAGAGAATATGATTTAACGAATGGTACTAAAGGCTCAACGGGGTTGTATTTTTCAGCTAACCCTAATGGTGAAGCGGAAGTTGTTACCATTAATTTAAGACAAGCAGGAAGTATTAAAAAACTGAAATGGGATATCGATTTCGCAGATATAATAATTAAAGGTCGTGCCTCAAAAGGGAATTTAGTGACTAAATACCCTGTAAAACGTGTAGAGTTGAAAGAGAAAGGTGTTTCAACTTTAAAACCTCGAAAAATTTGGTTTGACGATACGGTTCAACGCTTAAATGTAGATGGAAGAGGAGAGCTGATTGGAGAGTTTAAAGGAGAGGATAAAATGCTGATTATTAGTCAATCAGGAATAGTTAAAACAGTAACTCCAGAAGTTACTATGCATTTTGATGACGATATGATTACATTGGAAAAGTGGGTTCCAAATAAGCCAATATCTGCTATTTATTTTAATGGTGAGAAAGATATGTACTATGTTAAACGTTTTTTGATAGACCAAGAAGGGCGAGAGGAATCCTTTATTTCCGATCATCCTAAATCGCAGTTGGAAATTGTCTCTACCGATTGGAAACCAATGGCTGAGGTTATTTTTGCTAAAGAACGTGGCAAAGAGAGAAAAGAAAATTTTGAAGTTAATCTTGAAGAATTTATAGATATTAAAGGGCTTTCGGCTCAAGGGAATCAACTCTCTAAAGAAAAGATAAATCAAATAAATTTATTAGAACCTCTGCCTTATGAAGCGGCAGAAGATAACCATGTTGTTGATTTGGAGGTTGTAAATGAAAAGGAAATTACCAGTAAATCTTCAAGTACTAGTCAGAATATCCCATTGGATAATAACGATATTTCCAATGACGTTTTAGATAAGGATGATGGAGCACAGACAAAATTATTTTAAATTTAATTTTTTTTGAGAATAAATGTACATGTTTAAAAAACTAAAACTTATTTTAGTTTTGATATGTAATGTATTACTTGTTTTTGGTAGTATATTTATGTTTAAAGCTTCTAATCTAATACAGTTTGTTTTTTCAATATTACTTCCAGTATTATTTTTTTTTAATACGATACTGTGTGTGTGTTTTTTATTAAGAAGAAAAAAAACCTATATCCTGTTCTTAATTTCGATTGTCATTTTCGTTTTAAAGTTTGATTCATTTTTCCAACTGAATTTACCAATTTCAATGTCTTCAGATGTAAACACGCTAGCTGTGTTGTCTTATAATGTAAATAGTGTTACAAATAGTCGTCGCGATAAAGTTATAAGCTTTATAAACCAAACGAATCCAGATATTTTGTGTTTTCAAGAGTCCGAAAAAGATTTTAAAGACGATTTGAAAAGTTATCAATTTGTATTTAAACCAAAAAAATCAACATTAGCTATATATTCAAAGTATCCAATTTTTAATAGCGGTTATATTAATTTTCCTGCCTCATTAAATGGAGCACTTTATATTGATATAAAAATAAATAACGACTCCTTACGTATATATAATCTGCACCTTCAGTCTTTTAAAGTGCCACTTAAATTTTTCGATCACAAAGAAATGAGAAGTTATTCTTTATTAACATCTAGAATTAGAAAAGCTGAAAAGATAAGAGCCAATCAAGTGATTACAGTGAAAAAACATATCGATAAATTTAAAGGGAAGGTTGTAATCTGTGGAGATTTTAATAGTACTCAATATTCTTTAACTTACAACTTTTTAAAGTCTTTTAGAAAAGATTCTTTTATTGAAGCAGGATTTGGGTTAGGGACTACATACAACCTTTATAACTTCCCTTTTAGAATAGACTATATTTTAGTTGATAAAACTATTAAAATACTATCTCATCAAAATTTTAAACTTAGAATTTCTGATCATGAACCTATTTTGTCAACATTAAAACCGAACTAATTTTTAAGTCCGTTTAAGTTGTTTCTGTATTTTTTTTATAGCAGATTCTATAGATTTTTCTGGTTCTATAATATTGTAAGCCCCCCAGAATCTTGGGTCTGAAAAGCCTGAAGCTTTATCACTTAATATTGTAGTAGGTCGGATAAGTTTATTCCTGATTTTTGCTAATTTAATATCATAAACCTCCCAATCTGTTATAGCCATTTCACTATTTAAAGTATAAGTACTATTAAAAAGTTTTCCTTTCCAGTTCACTTTAAAAGTTAATGATATGTTACTATAAGCATAGTGCCATTTATGATTTGTAGTTCTATAATTTACGCGATAGGTCGCTTCGGTTGGGTATACTTCAACTTTTCTGGGTTTTTTTCTAACATACATTTGACTGGATAGTTCTCTGTTAGAGACATTTAAGCTATAAACAGCATTAGTTAAAGCAAGTGTTTCCGCATCTACATATAATTTCCCATAATAAAGTGGAATGCCATCAGGTTCTTTTTGCTTAAAATTTATCACATAAATTTTTCTGTCATTTATTTTTGTTGAATTACCAAAGCTAAAATTATACAAAGCAATATCTTTAGTTGTGAAAATAAATTCAGGATATTTAATAATATCTGTGTATAAATTACTAAAAGGACCACCTTGAAGTTTTAAAGCTAAAGTGTCTAGCTTAGAATAATCAGTATTTTTTCTCGCTTTTATAAGCTCAATATGGTCGTTTCTTATATTGTTGTAAGGCTGTTTGTGTATTTTTATAACAGCCTCAGAGAGTGATGCGTTTTTTCTGCGTTTTTTAATGGTTTCTCTGTAAAAAGCAGTCATTAACGTATTTTTATTTGTGTAAATACTACTTTTCTTTTTAAGCGTTTCTTCAACAATTTCTTTTGCATTTTTTAGTGTAGTATTTACACTAATTTCATTTAATTCTGTAATAGCGGGATCTAAAGTGATTTTATCATTATTTTTAATTGAAGAAATCTTTAATTCTTTTTTCTCATATCCTAGATGGGAAATTATAATGTTACCATCTAAAAATTCATTTGGTATTTTTAAAAGAAACTCACCATCGCTATTAGTAACTGTGCTTATATTAGAGTTTTCAACAATTATATCTGTAAAAATCAGTGGTTTTTTACTTTCGCTATCTACAACTTCGGCTTCAAGTTCTTTAAAGTCCATATTCTGAGCAAAGGGCACATGCATAGAAAATAAAAAAAATGCTGGTATAAGTACGATATGATATAGGGTTAGTTTTTTCATGATTCTTTAATTTAAACTTCCTTTAAAATACGTATTATAATTGTAAATATCTAAAAATTAGACGTATAAAAATTCTAAATGGATTTAAATTGGTTGTCTGTAAGTGTTTTCATAAAAAGTATTATAGCCTGCTGATCTTCATCAGATAAATTTAAATTCTCAAATGGTAGTGTTTGGTGCGGCACATCAAACCCCAAACCTGAGCCACCTCCTTGATTGTAAAAATCCATAACTTGTTCAAGCGTTTCAAATACACCATTGTGCATATAAGGTGCGGTTAGTGCAATGTTTCTGATAGTGGGCGTTTTAAAAGCACCTTTTCGTTCTTCGGTTTTAAAGATGTCATATCTGCCTAAATCATCATCTATTTTTTTGTTTTCCTTAGTTTCAGAAACACCAATAATTTCAAGTTCGGACTCATTGAAATTTGGAGGTAAAGTACCATTAAACAAAGGGGGGAAGTGACATGTAGCACATGCAGCTTTTCCCATAAATAAATTGAATCCTTTTTTTTCAATATCAGTTAGCGAATGCTCTTTTCCGTTTATGTTATTGTCAAATTTCGAATCGAAAGTGTTTAAAGATCGTACATAAGAGGCTATAGCGTGCCGTATATTCATGTCTGTAGCACCACGTTTATAAAGTGTGTCAAAAGCTCTTGAATAGGTTTCGGTTTTATTAATTTGATTTATCATATACTGTAAATCTGTACCAAATTCATCATGATTATTTATCACACCTACAATTTGTCCCTCTAAGCTCCCAGAGCGATTATCTAGAAAAAAAGATTTTTGTAACCCTGAATAGGTAAGCGTTGGCGTATTTCTTTTTAATTTTTTATTGAAAGTTACCTTACCATCTGTAAATGCTTTGTTCTTAATATGGCATGTTGCGCAAGCCATATCGTTATGGATTGAAAACTGCTTATCTTCAAATAGTTTTTTTCCTAATATGGTTTTCGTTTCTAAATGTGTTGTATCACTTTTATAATCTGAAAAATAACCCAAATTAAACGTGTTTGCGCTAAACAAACTAGTGATGTTACTTTTTATGGCAAATTCAAAAGGAAACTGCACATTCCAATCTTTTTGAGTAGCATTTAAGAGCTCCAGTTGCTTGTTGGTGTGTTTTTTTATAAAAGTATAGCGGTCAAAGCTATCAAAATCGGTATCTAAAATTTTTAGACTATTTTTTAGTTCTACATGCCATTTATCTAATAAACTCGTATTCTTAAAATTATCCTTATAAATGTCTAAGATATTTTCTATTGTTGTTAAAGTATAACCAGATTCTTGTAGCGAAGCACCAAGCATAGGAGAATCGAAATTGGATAATCCTGTAGTGGCGACCCGTATTATAGCATCTTTAACAATCCATAGTATATGATGATTTTTAAAATTTAAGGCACTATTTTTTTCTATTAACTTTAATCTGGCAGCAGTAACTTGTAGCGCTCTGTTTAAAGCTAAAGTATCTATAGCATCTGAAAATAAATTTTCTTCTATAACTTGATATCCAATAGGCTGGTTTATTTTAATATCCGTGGCATCCTCCTCCTGTATTCGAAGTAGGTTTGGAGAATTTAATGATTTGTAGTTGTCTTTTTCAATGTATGAAAGTATAGGTTCGTTTTTTTTAAAATAGTATCGTGATTTAATATATAAATTTCTGTTGTTTTTAATACTATTGTTCAGGTTAATACTATCCAAATATGTATAGGCCAAATTAAGATTGTGTTTGTAAAACGTCTCAAGCTCATCTTTTTCAGAAGGGCCTATGTCGACCGTTTTATACGTTTTGCTTTGGCAGGACATAATAAAAAGCAAAAGACATACAGCCCAAGTGTATATCTTTGCTTTGAATATAAAATTCAAATAATTTTTCATAAGATTATCTCTCTAAACCTTTTATTAAATATAGCATTGAACCTTCTTTTCTGTTCGTTAAATCTGGATTAGCCAATGGGTCTGTAAAAGATGTTCCATCAGCAGGGTTCCATCCATGGTTTTGTGTTATAAGTAAAAAAGAACTGTCATTACCATCAATCACATCAGTAACATCTATCATTCCTGTAATTTCCCAGTTTCTTCCAGTTGTACCATACCCTAAAGTTTCAGCTCTGTTTTGATCGCATTCTAAAACAGTTTTAATAGCTCCAGAGTTTAAATCATATTGGTATAATTTTGCAAAACCATTTACAGACGTGTCTAAATAACCATTAGGATCTTCTTGTATGTACGCATAATTCTCAGTCACCAAAATGTTATCTGGTGAGTGAAACCCATCGGCCTTACCACCAATTTTATCACCATCTAAAACACAAGTTATTTTACAAACGCCTGTAGGATCAGTATCATTTAAAGATACTTTGTAAACACGTCCTAAAATAGAACCTTTACCCACCAATCCTGGTTTGTCGCGACCAGTAACACAAAAATAAATTTCTTTTTGGTTTTCAGCAGAACCGCGTCTCCAATCTATATCTTCCAGTCTTGAGAATCCCATAACACCTTTAAGCTTAGCTTCAGTATCTAAAGCACTTATTTCTCTCTCTGTAAGTTCAACAAATTCAGCATCATAGGTAGTGCCCTCAGCCATATCAACTTCGAAATCGATTCCAGCAGAAGTTACTTTTAAACCATAAAGTTTACCACTATCTAAATCGCCTCTACTTCCAACGTACATGCCTAATTGGCCAGAAGGTACGCTGTTATCAGAATGGTCATCACCAATAAAAGCTACCGTTTTATCAGCATAGGCATCTTTTCCAATAACTACAGCATTTTCAGTAGACCATTGTCCAAAAGCTGTTAACATTTTACCAACGCTAGCATCTGATGCATTTTTAGCAGGATCTGTTATAAAAACACCTTTTGATGCGCCTCCCCATTCACCACCGGATAAATAATGTGGACCAAAACCGTGTTCTTCAGGACTTATCATAGAGCCAGAACATTGTGCAGTTTCAGCAGTTGCCGTTGAATTTAAAATATATTCTCCGTGATAAGGTCTTAAATTTTTATTCAACATAATACGGGCAATGGAATAATCTGCTTCAATATTATTTATAAGTGTATAGGTTTCATTGCCATTGTTAATTAAACCAGCACCATCTGCCATGGAGCCATAAACAAAATTTGGTGTGTTTGGAATAACATCCTCAGAAGTTAGAATAGGCGTGATTTTCAGATTAACAAAATCATTCGTAACTTTTAACAAACTTGGAGATTTTGAAGTTGCCAGAAATACTGAAGCATCAGAACCGTTTT
>Ga0114956_1003148_pt1 | contig 12796 bp, 4 predicted proteins | sample MaitaG_FD_87304 | JGI IMG/M metagenome (GOLD analysis project Ga0114956, IMG submission 87304) | Marine algal microbial communities from Maine, USA - Maine_Asex2 metaG | ecosystem: Host-associated > Algae > Red algae > Unclassified | place: Maine, USA | collected 2015-01-05 | reverse complement strand
TTATGGGAGGTCTTGGAGGATGATATTTTAATACCCTTAAAGCAGGGGCGTGAAATGATGAGTGAATTAAGGCAAATGAATTGGCAATGTGAGGACAATATGTTTTATGCACAGTTACTTGGGAATACCTGTGATCCTCGTTTTGGTAAAAAAGAAGACGCATTGTTCAATGGAGAGAGTTTGTTTGGAGAATACATGCTTGTTAAATTAACGTATAGTGGAGAAAAACACGTAATTTTGAGAGCAGTAGATACAGTTTACAGTAAAAACTACCAATAATATGGGATTACCATTAGCGATAGCAGCAATACCAGCCGCATTTAAGGCAGGGACAGGGATTGCACAATTAATTCAAGGATCACAAATGAATCCTCAAAGGCCAACCTATGATATTCCTTCGGCATTTAACAATGCAAGGAATGTTGCAGTGGCCTCTATGCTTGATAAGCGTCCTTACGAGCAAGTTGTAGCTGAAAGTTTGTTAGCCAATAATTCAGCAAACACGTTATCGTTCCTGCAAAACAACCCCAATGCAGCCAATGTCGCACCTGGAATTGTTGGTCAACAAAACAGGGCTTCCCTACAATTAGCAGCACAAAATTCAGCTAACAATGCTCAAAACGAGCAAAGGTTTATGGCTAATGAAAACTTTTATGGTGGTCTTCAGCAAGAAGAATTTCAGATAAATCAAATGCAGCCATATCAGGACCAAGCAACTGCAAAAAGGTCTTTAACCCAGTCTGGTATTCAAAATATTTATTCAGGAGTTGATAGTTTGGCAGCTACATTTTCCCAGTCAGCCTTGCTTGATGGCCAATATCAAACAGATAGCGGATTGGGTGGGTTTAGTGCAGAAGAATTAGAGGCTGCTGCTAAAAGGAAGAGAGCGCAACAAAAAGGGACGGACGGTTCAATGGAAACTATATCTTCTTTACCAACAACAGAATCGGGTATCACCCCATCATTCCCACTGTCAGGATCGGACGCTTTAACATTACCAAGAAACCCAAGTTTTGCCTATGGGACACCAGGAATTAACGGGGGTTATGATCCTTACAGACAACAGCCAGGAGGATTTTTTGGTCAATAATTATAAATGAAGGACGGAAGAAACATATCAACTGGTGCTGGAGAAGGTTCTGCGGTCATTCTCAATGGGGATATTGCTGGACAAACAGCACGTAGAACTGTATCAGAACTAGACAGCAGACGGTACAAAGAAAAGATGGCTAATAAAGCCAATCATGAGAAGTATATGCTTGAACTCCAAAATAAGTTGGATGACATATATTTTAAGGACCAAAAGCATTTCTCAGCACAGATGGATGAGATATACAAGACAGGTTCAGGCATTGTGGCTGATGGTGGGAATCCGTATAATGACCTTGACTGGCTACAAAAAACAACAAAATTCAGAACAGATGTTTCACGCTCCGCAGCCGACAGGAATCAAATAGAAAAAGGCATTGGGCTTGTAAATAAAAACGGGAAGTCATTCTATACAGATGAGTCAATAGGTCTTTTCGATAACTACATGGTTGATTGGGAAAACAGAAGGGACCAGACATTTCCATTATTTGATATAGTTGAAGAACAAGAGCCATTAAAAATAGGGGGTTTTGATTCTTATGAAAAATTCCTTGATTCTTTGGGGGAAAAAACTGTCACGAATCCAGAAACAGCAAGCGAAAATGGGATTATAACATCAATAGATACTGTAGCACCAGACATGGATTCAATAAGGCAACAAGCGGTTACTGCATCTATGAGGCCAAATGTAGTAGAAGAAATAAGGCAAAGAATGGGTGGCGTAGGTAGTGATACTTATGAGACATACTCAGTAAAAGGGATGGAAAACAATCTGACACCAGAACAAGCATTTTTGGCAGACGACCTTGCTTCATTGATAGACACAAAACAGTCCATAAGTAGAAGTAGAGATTCGGTATTCGCCAATGACAGGAAACACAAGCAGAGCATTGAAAGGAGTGACAGGAAAGCGGCTCAGAAAAAAAGCAATAAAGGGGCAACCCCTCAACAGAAAAGGGTAACAGCATTAGATTTGTTGGAATCTATAGAGAGAGGACCAGTAGAAATGTTTAGTGTTTCCCCAGATTTAGGAGTATTCCAGACTAATGATGGGACAACTGAGGCTTTGGCTGGATATAGAGTTAGTGAGTTTGACAAGGAAGGTAATGGTGTTTTTGGGGAGGATAACAAGCCTTTTGAGGTAGTTATTGAAAAGGTTTACAGAGACTCTAATGGCATGTATGTGGCAAGAAGTAGGAATGGAGACCTGTCCTACTTTACTAATAAAGAGGCATTCCTTAATGAATTAGAATTGAAAAATAAAAACATTTTAGACGAATTGCCTACTGTAATGAGTGGCAAGTCTGTAGATGATGATATAGACACAATTTCAAGGTTCAAACAACAAACCAATAAGCCTTAATGCCTTTATAATGGATGAAGAAAGAAAAGCGTTAGAGAAGTTTGCAAAAGATAATGGTTATAGTGGTGCTGATTTAAGAAGGTTACTTCAAAGATATGACGATGAAAAGGATTTAGAAGAAACAAGAAAGGAATCAAAAAAAGAACGCTCAGTCCCAGAAACTTCAAGAAAGCCCAAAAGCAGGGTTAACAACACAGGTTCGTCTAATCCTCAATCTGTTAAAGATGCCAAGAACAGAGCTAAAGAGCGAGAAATTTCAAATAGAGGTGCTGCGCCCAATCCCAACGGGCTTCCTGTAAACAATTTACAACAACAACAAAATCCAAATATATCTACCCCAGATAACGAGGAGTTATCAGAAAGCGGTGTAGAAGAGGCAGGCGAAACAGCACGAACAGGACCAACATCTGAATTTAATCCACCACGTAGAGAAACTGCACTCACTCCAACCGACATAAGCCCTGTAGTAGCAGAAAAAGACTTGTCTGTATTGAGTAATGAGCAAATTGATGAGTACAGAGATGAGTTGAAAGGGAGAATGAAAACCTTGGAAAAGGAAAGAGGAACTCAAAATAGAAGTGGTATTGGCTTGTCATTAAGGTCGGAGGAGCAAGTAGCCTTGGATTCTGAAATGGCAGATATAAAGAGTCGTATTGATGATACGGAGCTAAACATAGCAAAGGGCAATATCATACATGCTCGTGATGTAAACAAAGAAAACAGTAATAGGGCTTTCTCCTTAGCCAAAGGTGACTTCGGGAAACTAAGAGAGCGTGGTGTGGACATGGAGCCAGAAGTTAAGGACTACCAAATGTTAATGGCAATGGCCCAATCTCCAAATGCCACAGAAGAACTCAAACAAGGATTATATAAAGAGGCAGAGGTTGCATTCAACAATGCAAGTGTTAATGGTAAACGCTACATTCAGTTGGCTGAATCAATGGCTGAGTCATCGAGGGAGAACTTCAAAAAACAGGAGGAAGAAAAAACAAGGTTCCGAGAAGAGGCTGTAAAACGTGGTGCGCCAAAAGGGACTGCTGATGAAAAGTTTCTTAACGCCTTAAATGCAGGAGCGCAAGGAGCCGCAGGGTATTTGGTATCAACTCTTGAGGGAATTGGTAATTTACAGGAATCTTTTACGGAAGGTGCTGAATTTAATGACCCACTAAGAAGAAAAAACTATGCTGGATATAAGATAGCTACTTGGCTTGATGATAGAGTAAAGTCCGCTTTCCCTACCAATCCTGATTATGCTAAGTCTTTTTTGATAGACCAAGTTCCGAGGGGGTTAGGACAAGGAGTTGTGCAAGTAGGTTTGATTGCTGGTGGTGGCGGTGCAGGAATGGCACTAAGTCTGGGCGGTAGTGTAATGCAGATAGGTTCTGGTGAATTTAACAAGGCTTTTGATGCAGGGGCAGATATGGACCAAGCTTTCAATGTTTTTGTTGCAAATAGCCCAATGGCAATTATCGAAAATTTAGTCATAGGGCGAATGGTAGCTAGAGTAGGAGGTGATAGTGGACCGTTACTGAAAAAAATGTTAACAGGAGGATTAGAAGAAAGTGTTAGCGGATTGGTCCAATCATTTTATGCGGACCTTACTGCCAAAGAAATTTATGATGAGACTAAAAAAATAGTCTTTGATATGAATAAGGCTAGAGAAGCAGGGGTAGAGTTTGTAGTAGGGGCGGCTCTTCAAGCAGGAGTAGAGACCGCAATTAAGGGAGACTTAGCTACAGCAACAGAAGAAGACAGAAGGCTGTTGAAAGCTGCTTTAGGATTAATTAAAGGGGACATAAAAACAGACACTAACACTCCAATTGATAACAAAATAGCAGATGTAGAAGCAGACTTAGCAGAGGGAAAATTCCCAGACGCAGCCATACCTTCAATACAGGAGGGCGTAGAAGCACTAAAAGAGGAAAAGGCTAAGGAAGAGGAACAACAACATATAAATGCAGTAGAAACCGAAGAAAAGAACGCTATTAATAAAGCTCTTAATTCGGAAGATGTTAGTGATAGTTCTAAAGAAATACTTGAAGAATTAAACCAAGAATTTACAGATGAAAAATCAAAAACCAAAGAAGATGGGGAAAAAGAAACTGAGCAAGCTAAAAAGTCAGAAGACCCTCAAAAATCCTTGTTTGATTTTGAGGCAACAGAACAAGAGCTTGATAATAAAATAAAAGAAATTGAGGAGTCAAATCCAGAACTTGAGTTTAATGAGGTTGTGAATAAAGCCAAAGAGTTATTACAACAAGAGCTAAATGAAGAAAAAGAAAGATTAGAAAATAAAAAAAAGGCTAATGAAAGTACCAAGACCGAAGAAAAAGACCTCCTACCTGGGAATGACATTGCACAAGAACCAGCAACCAATGACACTCCAAGACCCGAAGATGGAGTTAATCAAGATGGGCAGGGAGATGTATCTAAGGAGCCAGTATATGTCGAACCGAAAAAAGACCCCAATGTAGAAGATATAACCAACACATTCACCGAAAAAGAGTTGGCAATACCAGTCAGAAATGTCAGTGAAATGAAAGAGGCTTTAGATGCTAAAACTTTAGAGATTAAAAAGCTAAATCCAGATGTTAGCAATGCTGATGCGATTGAAATGGCTAAAGAATCATTTTTAAAGGAATTAAATGAAAAAAGCGTTGAGATAGAAAATGCGAAAAAAGAAAATAGCGAAGTTGAAGCACCAGTCACAGAAATTGAAAGTCCACCAATCGAAGGAGAGACGAAACAAGAGGTTGCGGAAAGCGATATTCAACCATCTAAAGAAGGAAAAACAGAAACAGAAGGAGAGGGACAATCGAGTAACCGAGAAGGACAGACAGAAAGCGATGTTGTTCAGGAAGATGTTGCAGCACCAGAAGTTGAAGCAAAGCCTATCTTGCCAAAGCCCCCAAAAAAGAAAACAGGAGTTAAAAAACGAGAAGGATTAAAGCCGCAGACAGGATTGGATGCAGTAGTGGTAGCTCTTAGTGGTTCCAGTAATAGTTTTAAAACCGCAGAAAGAGGCAGCAAGCCAGTACGAACGAAAAGGTTGAAGGTTAAAAAATCGGTTTGGAAGCACTTTACTTCCAGTAAAAATCTTAATGGGAAGACTGTATTGGAAAAAACTCACACCGCAGAATCAGGAATGGGTTTTGATGAATTAATAGAACTTGTAAAGGAAACATGGGCAGAAGGGTCTAATGATGTGACTATAACGGACCAGCAGGCTAAAGATGCTATTAGTGAGTTTGTAGAGATGAACCTTTCTGATAAAAGCAATTTAGGAGATTATGTGAAAAACAGAAAACTTGACCAGTCAAAAGAGGAGATTGATGGAGACCAGAGGATTGTGGATGCTTTTTTTGAGGAGAACGGATATGCACCAAGAACTCAAAAGGAATTTAATGATTTCGCAGAGAAAAATGCAGATGATATTGTTGCTAACCTTGAGAAAAATGAGGAAGTCGTGTCTTCGCCAGAACCGATTGTAGAACCAGAAGTTAACCAGACAGAAACTAATGACAATACTGAAAGCCAACAGGCAGTAGAAAGGTTTAAAGAAAGATTCAAAGACGATAAGAAGGCTGGTGTTGAACTGTTAAATGATGACAGTAGTTTTGATTCTGATATTTTGGAGATGACCGATTCTGATGTTGAGTCCTTGAAGGAAGAATTGGCTGAGGACGGCTTACCTAAAAAAGTCGCTAACAATTTAAGGGGGTTGGCATCAAAATTAAGAGATGCAAGAGATGATGTTCCAGATATTTTCAAAGGGGATGATACTGTCGTGAAAAACTCACTGCTTGATGGGGAAACGGTTTGGAAGGACTCATTATTAGCTGCGGCAAAAATACTAGAAACAAGTGCTGATGTTATTGATATTGCCAATCGTGCTGTTGATGCTGCGCTTAAAGTGTTAAGGGATTCTGACTTCTACAAAAACTCAGCAGAAAGTAAGCGTGAAAAATTAGAGGACGCATTAAGAGATGCTGTCAAGGCAAAATTAGGCCCACCAGACAACAGTGATTCAAGCGGAGATACAGGTGGGGGGAAGAAAAAAAGGAACTTCCCTAAAAAACAAATAGATCCATCTCAGACTGTTTCGCAGGAAATGAAGGATGCTTTGTCTGAGCAGGCAAGAACTTACTACCCAATATCGAATGAGTCAACACTTGCTGATGTTCATGCATTGATTGATTACCATGTGGATAACTTCGGATTAGTGGAGGGTATTAAAATGGTTACAGACTTAATTTTGAGTAACAATAATGATTACTCCCCAAGAATCAGGGTGGCAACTGGTTCTGTGCTTATAAACGGCATGAATCAATTAGCCCGTGACGCACAAACATCTCAAGAAAGAAAGAATTGGATTGGCAAAACAGTAGATATTGCGGAGTGGTTGTCGGTTTATGGGACTGAATTAGGACAGGGTGTTCAGGCGTTCGCCATCTTCTCCGTATTAACGCCAGAGGGAATGATTGATTATGCAAAAAGGGCTGTAAGGAATCAGAAAAAAGCATTGAAAAAGCAGCATGGGCAGACTATAAAAAAGGCAGAAGAAGCATTTAATGAGGGAGTTGAGAAAGCAGCTAAAGATGCCACAAAAGCAGCATTAAAAAGTAAGGGGAATCCAAAAAACATATTAAAATCAACAAAAGAACAGAGGGAAGCAAAAAAAGCAGAGTTAAAAGAAAAATTAAAAAAATTCAGAGGGAACTTAAACACTGGGTTGAACCCAGAAGAGATTGGGGTCATTGCTGAATACATAAGTGTGCTTATTGCCGATGGGGTTCTTGACTTGGTTGACTTAATCAAAGGTGTAAGGAAAGACTTGGGGCTGGGAGATAACGTAACTGATGGGGAAATTAAGGCTGCCTACCAATCAGTCGCTCTTGATAGTTCTGGTCAGACTGCGAAATCCATAGCTGATGCGGTCAGACTTGAAAATGCAGTAGCAAAGCATTTCACCGAGGGAGGTTCTGACTTGTCGAAAATTGTTGAAACAATAACTGGTGTTTCACCTGAGAATGCAACTTCTATTGCTGCAAACATCGAAAAGGAGTTCAAGAAAATTGCCAAAAAAGAAGTTGACAAGGCTTATAAAAAGAAGACTGGTGGCACTGGTGATCCTCGAAAGAAACTTGGTGAAAGAAGCGTTGGGAAAAAACTTGGTGAAGAGGTTGATGCTTTAACGAATCCTAAGAAAAAAGCTGCTGCAAGAGAAGCTGCTGCGGAGAAGAAAAGGGTTGCTGCGGCTACAAAAGCTGAGAAAGAAAAGGCGAGAGCCGCAGCAAAAGAGGCTGCTGCTGAAGCGGAAAAAACAAGAAAAGCTGAAAAGAAAAGGATTGCAGATGAATTAAGAGCCAAAGCTAAAGCGAAAAAAGATACTGAGAGAGAGGTAAAGCGTTTAGCGAAAGAAAAAGAAAAAACAGAGAGAGCAGAAAGAAAAGCAAGGGAGGCTGACTTGAGAAAATCCATCAAAGAAGAAGAGGATGGTATTAAGGAGATGGATAAGGCGGCTAAAAAAGCGGAAGAATCTGAATTAAGTAGGTTAATAAAAGAAGAAGAGGCTTTCAAAAAAAGAGAAGAAAAAGAGATTCTTGCTGAAGAAAAGAGAGAAAAGAAAGAGAGAGAGATTTTGGAGCGTGAGATAGCAAGGGCAGTAGAAAAGAGTCGAAAAGAATTAGAGCGTGATAGAGTTCGGGCTGAAAAAGCAGCAAGAAAGAAAGCAGAAAAAGACTTGAAAGATGCGGTGAAGGCAGCAAGAAAAAGGATAGAAGGAGAACTGAAAGCAGAAGAAAAAGCGAGGTTGGATGAGGTGAAAATAAAAGACAAACTGTTAGAGTCTATAGCTAGAGACGCTGGTATTAAAGGATTGGATTTGACCGCAGAACAAGAGGCAGAATTAAGAAGAATGTCCATTGAAAGAGCAGATTTGCCAGAGGGGGTATCTCAAGCAATATATACAGTAAATGAGATAATGCCTTACATGCGAGAGCAGTTTGGGTCTATGAACTGGAAGTCGTTAGCAACCTCTATTTGGTATGCAAGTATTCTATCTGGTCCACAAACCCAATTAGTAAACCTAGCAGGAAACACTTTTAATGCACTTGGAGACACAATAGCTTTGACAATACAAAGAGCTTTCGTAAATGGGGATATAGGGGCTATTGCTGCTATATACCCTGGTTTCATAAAAGGATTAAAAAAAGGTAGTGTCCAATTTTCTTCTATAATTAAAACAGGAAATTCACCTAAGAAAATTGACAATAAATACCTAGAGGTAAATAGTGCCACTGATTTAGAGGTTTTCGACTCATGGGCTAAAGAAAAAGGGGGTTTAAAAAACATAGTACTGAAGCCTTGGACTTTACTGAAATTTGTTCCTCGGTTAATGAGTGCTGTTGATACGATGTTTTACGAAGGATTCTATGAGGCTGCTGGTTATGATGCAGCTAGACAGGAAGCACGAAGAAGGATAAAAGCTGGCACAACAACAAACTCCATTTCTGCCGAAACTAGTATAATACTAAATAATGGTCCAGTAGAATTTGAAAATGCGATGGACCAAGCCGAAACTGAGTTAGTAGGATCAGGAGCTAGTGTGAGAGATATTAAGTTACGGGCTTATGAGATAATTGAGAATAATAGTGCGGCTGATGTAACAACAAGGGAAAGACAAAAATCTATTGCGGAATTTGGGACATTTAATTATGATCCAGAAGGGACGCTGGGTGTTCTGTCAGATTTAATATCCCAAGCAAGCAGGAAAGCACCTCCACTGAGGCTTTTAGTACCTTTTACTAGGGTTGTTGCGAATGTGTTGAATCAGCAAATAGATTACATCCCAGTAGTGGGGCACGCAAGAGCATTGGGTTGGACTCCATCTTCACTATTTAATTATGGCAGGGGTTTCAGGTACACAAAAGACAGGGAGTTGAGAGACAGGCAATTGGTTAAGGCAACGCTGGGTGGTGCAGCACTAATGGGGATTGCAGCGATGGTTGCTATGGGCGAGGATGAAGAAGACCCTGATTTCAGTATAACGGGGAAAGGACCTAGTGATAGTAAGAGAAGGAAGCAGTTAATGGCTGCTGGCTGGAAACCTTATAGCGTGAAGGTTGGAAACAAGTATGTTAGTTACCAATACACGCCACTAGGGTTAGGACTAACATTGGTTGGTAATTACTTTGACCATGGCAGATATAAAAATGGGACAGAAGAAGAGGGTGTTATTGCCTTGGCAGGGCAGGTGTTTATGATGCAGGATGCTTTGATGGAAATGTCGTTTTTAAATGGAATAAATAGGTTTTATCAGTCTGCTGTATTCTTGAAGGACAATCCAGAAAAAAGATATGCAAAAATATTACAAAGGTTACTTAGCCCTACAATAACTGTTGCTTCACCATTTGGGTTTGCTCTCCTGAGCCAGATAGATAAGGCGGCAAATCCAACAGTTTATGATACTGATGGGCTTAGGGCTGGGTTAATGAGGTTAATACCATTTGTTCGTTCTGCTAATAAACCTCAATTAAATGCTTTGGGCGAAGAAGTGAAGCGTGGTGGAGGAAAAGCAAGATTTGTCACAAGTAGATTTGTGGATGTTGAGAATCCTGATCCTATCTGGAGGATGGTAGCTGAGAAAAGGGTGTTTATACCTATTGCTGGGAAGGGGTCAAAAATTGAAGGAGAGGTTATAACTGGGGATCAGCATTACAATTATGCAGGAGAGGTTGCACGAAGAATGAAAACTTATTTAGAAGAAAACCTAAAGCATTACCAAGATGGCGATGAAAAATGGTTTGATTCTCAAATTAGTGCTGACTGGAAGGAAAAGAATCCAAAGGCAACAATAAGAACCAAAATGCAAAAGGTTCTGGACGCAAAAGGGAAGAAGATAAAAGCAGAAGTAAAGGTTTACATGACAGAAAAGGCAGAAAATGGCAGTAAATCAACCAAGGGAAAGTCCAAAAAACCCCCTAAGAAACGAACCAAACGAAAAAGAAAGAGACGTAGGTAAAATTCTCGATTAAAAAATAAAGATTATATTTGAATCTCATGGCATTAAGTTTTCCATATAAAGTCCCAGACTATTGTTTAGAATCTCTAAATGAATGTCTTTTCTGTTGCAAAGATGGTGAGGAGGTAATCCTGCCAAGTATCTGCCCAGGAAACAATTCAATCTTACAATTCAAAGATTGTATAGACTGTTTAAGAAGAATCTTGACGGGTGGGCATGTTTCTGTTAATAATTGTATCTATGAGGTAAAACGCAAAAGCGGAACTGATATTGAGGTTTTTGGAGAACTACCAGATGAGGTAACAAGCTTTGGTATCATTGCTGCTGGATGCATGGAATGTATTGAAGATTGCGTGCCAGGTGTTATGAGTGGTAAATCAGGAGATCCGATTGTAGTTGTGGTTGAACCAAGCACAACAAAGCAGGCGATAGGTCCACCATTCCAAGTGATTCATAAAGATGATATTGAAAACAAGAACCCAGAAACAAAGATGGTCCAGACCTACCAATTAAATGGCACTGTTTGTTATGCCTGTGTAGGTGATGACCCTAATATAAATCCTATTACAAATTTAAACGATTATATTATGTCAAATTATGCTGGGGACGTTTTGCCCCCAAATTTAGAAAAGTTGGTAGCCCCTGCTTGTTTAACAATTTGCTTGGGAGCTGGCGAATCAATTGATTTTGCTGGCATTAATGCTGCTGCTGTTGCTCAGGGCGTTTTGTTGCCTGACGGAACACCGCCAACTGGATTTGTCAACTATGACATCACCTTTTTCCAACAAGGCCAAGTTGCATTGGTTCCAGGTGTAGATGGTGGAGAGGCAACCATTAAAAAAAGTGGGAGCCAGTTGATTACAAAAGATGCTGATTCAATTAACGCATCAAGCGTTTATTGTCCGAAAGAACAAACCTTGCAAGATGTGGATTGTGATAAGTTTGTAAGAGGTGAAGACCCTGCACAAGTTATCACAAATCAATCAACAACGGAACCTGCAATTTTCCGCTTGTGTGCTTGTTTCATTCCGTTGGATTTAGATGATAATGACGAAACTGTTCAAGGTGCTGGCAAAGTATAAGGAGAAGGCAAAGTAGAAGGATAAGTCTTTTTGTAATATCTAATTAACAAACAATTCAAGCCATCCTTTTTTGGGTGGCTTTTTTAAATAATCAATATGAGATTGGTAAGTTTTATTTTTGCGTTCCTACTTCCTTTTATCTGTTTTTCCCAGCCTCGAACCGTTGAAATGTGTGACACTTTAACAGGTGAAAAAATACAGGTTGAATGGGTTGGTGATATAGCTGATTGTTGTTATGAGTGGATTGAAAGCGACTGGACTAAAAGGGATAATTGCGACAATGTTGGTCCTTGCAAAGAAGTTGAAACAACATGTTATGTAGGGCAATCTAAATATTGGATGGTTGACAATCCAGGCACATTTTATAATGAAAATGCTATTTACGAGATTAAATGGGATGACGGAACAGTTTCTTATGCTACCCAAATGCCTACTGGTTCTTGGAGCCTACAAATAGGTCAGGAATGGGCAGAAAACACATTTGAGGACGGACAGAATTATGCGAGTGGTGCTGAAAAATGTATTGAGACAGCATCATGTAATGTACTGCCTAATGGTTGCGGTGGATTACCTCCTCCCAACGCTGAAATACTGAATAGTGGTGTTGATATTTCTTCAATGAAATGGAGATATTTAGGGGTCAAGTGCTGCTACAAGGAACGAGTGCCAATTGAGATAACAATATTTGATTCTGATAATCCCAATAGAATAGGTAGAAAATTACCCGTTGTTGTTTTTTACGGTGAACAAATCCAATACAGTGTTTGTGAGTCTTGCGGTGAAGAACCTATTTACTATTATTTTGGCACAACAATAGAAGTGCCTGAAATAGATATTCCTATTTGTGTTGAGCCTTGCGGATTCCAATTTCCTGCGGTTGTTTCCCCAAATTGTGATTTTGAATACAGACCAGCTTGCGACCAAAACAATTTAGATGGAGACGGTAATGCTAAATCAATAGAAATCCAGTTTGTTAATTGCGGAGATGGCTGGGAGATACAAGGCTTTTATGTTTTTGATAATGGAAATTTTATTGAATATACGCCTATCGAAATTGATGTAGAATTGAACCTTGACGATTGCAATGGTGGCGTTGTTGAACCTCCAATATTTGAACCTGAAATAACCTACACGGAAAGTCAATTCTGTTATGATTCGGATGGTGACGGAGATTTTGATTTACCAGGTTATTACAACCAGCAAACGTTGCAATATTATAATCAACAATACACATTAATA
>Ga0114956_1003146_pt1 | contig 12799 bp, 11 predicted proteins | sample MaitaG_FD_87304 | JGI IMG/M metagenome (GOLD analysis project Ga0114956, IMG submission 87304) | Marine algal microbial communities from Maine, USA - Maine_Asex2 metaG | ecosystem: Host-associated > Algae > Red algae > Unclassified | place: Maine, USA | collected 2015-01-05 | reverse complement strand
CCCAACCCAAGTTGAATTGCTGCTCATTTAAGTTTGGATGGTCAAATAGTTGCGGAGCTTTTCGATTGCCGTATCTGAATTGATAAAAGAAAAGACTGCCTATCAAAACGCCTATCATCAAGATTAAAACTTCTACAAAGTCAGCTTGGTAAGCATTCATCCAAGCGCAGCGTTCATTAAAAGTAAAAAGTATCAAAAACATACGTGCGGTTTAAGTAGCAAAAGGGTCCAAAGCCGAGATCAATCGATGATTTGCAAGCAATACAACTAGCAGCAAAAATAATCCCACAGCTCCAAATGCCATCCGTGAATAAACACTTTTTCCAAGACCATTAACGACAGTACTAGACTCCCAACCCAAGTTGAATTGCTGCTCATTCAAGTTCTGATGATCGAATAATTGTGGTGTTTTTCGCTTTCCCCACTTAAGCTCATAAAAAAGCAAACTCAAAAACAAAACTGATAACATCAAAATTAACCCTGATGCAAAATCAGCCTGATAAATATTCAACCTACCAATATAAAAACCCCAGCCTCCACTAATTATTAGAAACATAATTTTTATGCTTTTAAATTTTACTTTCTCCCTACGATCGCTTCATTAACGTTGACGATGTGATCACCAATACGCTCTCCGCTGTTGATCACATTCATGTAATAGATGCTTTCTTGTGCACTCAAATCACCGCTTTCGATGAACTTAAAGACCAATTCATGCAAACGAGTACGAAGCGAGTTAATGACAGCTTCATGGTCTAATGTAGACTGAATATCGACATCCTGAAAACGCATGTTGAGGTTCTCGTTCATCCGTTTGACTTGCTCATCGAGTGTTCCGTACAACTCTTCAATTCCCTTCTTTAAGGTTGGAGGTGTTTGAATGCCTTTCTCCATGATCTTTTCATTAGTGAGCGCAAGCTCATAAATAATATCGGCTATTCTTTCCAAATCATTTATCATCGACAAAATGCCGCGGACCCTTTTGGTTCCTGCAGTGCTCAACTCAGCTTCTGAAAGCTTGGCCAAAAAGTCGGCAATCTCCACTTCCATTCGATCTGTAATCTCTTCTCTCTTGTGTATTTTTTCTACCAGCTTGTCTCGCTTTTTTGGATTGTCGAAAAGCAAGGAGGAAAGGTTGTTGCTCATTTTGCTAACCAAGGCTGACATTTCCTGCACTTCTTTTTTTGCATTGGCGATACCGATTTCAGGAGTAGCCACATTGGCGGTACTGATGTAAGTCAATTTGAATTCCTCCTCCCCTTCTTTGGCCTTTACTGAGCGAGTGGCCACCTTGACCAAGAAAGGAACAAAAGCCAAAAGCAATAGCACATTAATCAGGTTAAAAGCGGTGTGAAAGGCAGCAATAGCCGTTGGAATTTGCTCGGGATCGGTGTAAGGACTGGCTCCATGCCACCAATTTACAAACCAATCTACGCCACCGAGAAAAACGGGCAAGGCAATCACCATCCATGTTACGCCAATGATGTTGAAAATCGAGTGAATTCGAGCCGATCGTTTGGCGTGTACATTACCCACCAAACTCGCAATTTCTGCCGTAATCGTCGTTCCAATATTCTCTCCCAAAACCATCGCGCAAGCCACCGGAAAGGGAATCAATCCACTAAATGCCAAAGTCTGAGTAAGCGTCATAGCTGCACTAGAAGACTGCACAATAACGGTCACCAGTGCTCCTAGCATCACAAAACCAATCGAACTAAAAATTCCCAAATTGGCATAATTCGCAAAAAACTGCATAACGGGGTTGGTTTCATCCAAGTTGGGAACCGAGGCCTTCAGTGAATCCAAACCCATAAACAAAAGGGCGAATCCCATCAATGCTTGTCCCCAAAATCTCCACTTCCCGTTTTTCAAAAACAGCATGGGAAAACCTACAGCAATGATCGGCAAGGCATAATGGGCGAGTTTCAATTTGAATCCCAACTGACTCACAATCCATGCGGTAATGGTCGTTCCGATGTTGGCTCCCATCATCACGCCCGCCGACTCGACCAAAGTCATCAAGCCCGCATTCACGAAACTCACCGTCATTACGGTGGTAGCAGACGAAGACTGCAGAATAGCCGTGATCAAAAAGCCCGAAATGACTCCCAAGAAACGGTTCTTCGTCATTGCCGACAAGATGTACCGCATTTGAGCACCTCCAGCCTTTTGCAGGCCTTCACTCATCACTTTCATTCCATAGATGAACAAACCCAGTGATCCGATGAGCTTGAGCGCATCCACAACAATATCAAGATAACTCCAGATGTTCATAGCTTGGAAACTGATTTAAGTAAAAAACGAAGGAAACCGAAAAGCAGACGACGCGTAAGTTACACAGGAGAGTCTGCCAAAGGGCCATTCAAGTTTAAGATAATGTTAAGTTTCGGATAGCACGCCCCACCTATGAAAGGAGCATGAAATATTCGTTCATCGAGCGACACAATCCTGCACCATTTCAAGATGAAAGATGACTATCTTTAAGACAATGAAGGCTACTCAGATTAAGGTCCTCGCGGTTGACGACGAACCGGACATTCTAGAATTGATTCGCTACAATCTAGAGAAGGAAGGTTTTGCTGTGGAAACGGCTAGCAATGGAGCAGAAGGCTTGGAAAGAGCACGCAGCTTTTCGCCAGACCTCATTCTTTTGGATGTGATGATGCCAGAGATCGATGGCATGGAAGTATGTAGGACATTGAGGCAGGAGGAAAAGTTCGGCAACACCTTGATTGCCTTTCTCACAGCCAGAAGCGAAGATTATTCACAGATTGCTGGTTTTGATGCTGGAGCCGACGATTACATTACCAAGCCCATTCGGCCAAGAGTGCTAGTGAGTCGAGTTAAAGGACTCCTTAGGCGCTCGAAAGTAGCAGAAGATAGCCATTCGAAAGACTTTGGAGATTTACGAATTGACAGAGAGACTTACTTGGCTTACTTGAAAGAAGAGCCTATTACCCTAGCTCGCAAGGAATTCGAGCTCTTGTACTTATTGAGTTCAAAGCCGGGGAAAGTATTCACGAGAGACGAGATCTACGAACGTATTTGGGGAGCAGATCTCATCGTTGGAGAGCGCACCATCGACGTACACATTCGAAAAATTCGCGAAAAGCTCGGTAGCCATTACATCAAAACCGTAAAAGGAATAGGCTATAAATTCGAGTTCTAATGAACAAGAATCCAACCCCCGCAAAAATTGCATTCGGTGCTGCAGCTCTACCTGCTGTGATATTACTTACCGTATTGTTTCTACTCGACCAGCGCTTTCAGTTGATTGACATTTCGCTGTGGTTGGTAATTTTCATACCTATTATTTTTTTCGTTTTGAATTACCTAATGCTGTATTCCACATTGCAGTATTTCATTTATCGAAAAATCAAACTGATATACAAGCGCATTTCTACAAACAAGGAAATGGGAAAGATGAACTCCATCAATCTCAATGAAGACATCATCGGACAAATCGACGAACAAGTAGATGTTTGGGCCGATGAGCAAGGTCAGACGATTAGCTCATTGAAAAAGAGAGAGCAATTCCGAAAAGAATTCATTGGTGATGTTTCTCACGAACTAAAAACACCCATCTTTAACATTCAAGGCTACTTAGACACCTTGGTTGAAGGGGCTGTAGACGATCCCAAAATTAAATACGACTATTTAGAGAGAGCATCAAAAAATGTCGAACGCCTCATCCACATCGTGGAAGATCTCACTGAAATTTCAAAATTGGAAACCGGCGATCTGCCTTTGGAAATCTCGCGCTTCGACATTTATCAAATGGCCTTAGATATTTTCGAACTTAACGAACGCGATGCCGATGCGAAAGATATCAGATTGGAAATCAAAGAAGGTTTCTTTCCTCCCATATGGGTATCTGCCGACATCAATAAAATACACCAAGTGTTGATGAACTTGGTAGGCAATGCCATAAAGTATGGAAAGGATTCCGGCCTTGTTCAACTGAGTTTTTATGACATGGACAAGAAATACCTCATCGAAGTTAGCGATGATGGAATCGGTATTGATGAAGAAAGTCTCCCCCGTCTTTTCGAACGTTTTTATCGGGTAGACAAAAGCCGATCACGCGATGCCGGAGGAACGGGATTGGGCTTAAGCATCGTAAAGCACATCATTACAGCACACAACGAGCAAATCAACGTTCGCAGTAAAAAGGGCTTGGGCAGCACCTTCGGCTTCACATTACCTGCCGGGTAGCAATTCCTTAATTGCCAAATTAGTAAATTGCCGAATTTCTCGTTGCAGTTACTAAAGGGTCGATTCTGCATGATCGATATGACCGCAGCACGGTCACTCTAGCTTAGCACACAAATACACAAACGCACTAACAAATTGACCTCAGAGAGGTCGCTCATTTTTCACGTAATTTTACCAGCGATCTGATTTAATTAGGACCGATGAGGTGAAGTAATTCACGCGATTTTATCAATCCGATCCGCCTATCGTTCAATAGTGCACCTATCCGTTTCGAGAACCATCCGATTCAATCAGGGCCGACTGAGCGTTAAGTTGGGCACACCAAAAAAACCGCAACCCTTTCAAGTTGCGGTTTCATTTTAATTTTCAGTTTCGAAACGAAAGCAATAATTACTAGTTATCTCCTTTCAATTTGTCTCCAGCTGATTTCGCTGCATTTCCAGCTTTGTCCAATGCGCCACCGGCCGCATTTTTAGTCGCATCTACTGCGTTACCCGCTGCATCTGCTGCTTTTCCAGCTGCATTTTTCGTTGCATCTGCTGCTTTTCCAGCTGCATTTTTCGTTGCATCTACTGCATTTCCTGCTGCGTTTTTAGTCGCATCTACTGCGTTACCCGCTGCATCTACTGCCTTTCCAGCCGCATTTTTAGTGGCATCTACTGCACTTCCTGCCGCATTCTTTGTAGCATCTACTGCATTTCCTGCTGCATTCTTCGTGGCTTCTGCTGCATTTTTGGTCGCATCTACTGCGTTACCGGCTGCATTCTTAGTAGCATCTACCGCACTTCCTGCGGCATTCTTTGTGGCTTCTGCGCCATCCTTCACTTGTTGACATGCTGAGAATGATACCAAACCAGCTAGTAAGAGTAGAGTTAAGAGTTTTTTCATCGATTTTGATTTATGAGTGAATATGATGATTGAGGCAAATCTACGAGTTTCCCCCAAAAATACATCGCAAGAGCCTGATTATCTTACATCAAGCGATTGGCTTTCTTACTTTGTAGGGCTCAAACCATCAAAGAAGTTATCATACATAAACAAAACACATTCGATATTCCAGGATATAAATCGATCTTTGTTGGTTCAGCCGACCCATTTCTGAAATTTCAAGAGGATCAAGGAGATCAAGAGGATCAATAGCCGCCGCAGTACTTGCGAACAAACCACTCGGCTGCCAAGAGGCCTACTAGTAAGAAGAAAAGCCATTTCAAGTTGATGACTTCTCGATTTTTAAAACTGCTATAGAGCACTGGCTTCACAGCATCACTGGTAGCAATTTCTTCGCTTAAAGCAGGCAACCCTCCTATATTCACCATCTTACCGTTGTACTTGTCGCTCAAAGAGAACAACAATTGATGGTTGGCCGTGCGTTGCATGGCCTCTAGCTGCAATTCCTTGATGCTAAACCGACCACTAGAATTCAGTTTTTTTCCATTGTAAACGGTCGAACCCGTGAAAGTGTAGTTGCCGACTGGCAAAATTCCCGCATCCAAATTGTAGGCATTACTGGTCTTACTGAAGGTGTAATCATACTCCTTCCCTTCTTCGTCTTTTACCTTCAAACGCGCATCTGGATCGTTGATGAGTTCGTAACTGTCGTTGTACAATTCAGCATCAAAAGCGATCTGCTCGTTCTCGTTGTATAGGTTTTTCGCCACGTTGCTGCGAAATTGTCGTTTGTCGTTTTTCACTACTAAGTACTGAATCATCTTCGAAACCAACTCATCAGTCGTCTCGAAATTCTTGTCCTCTCGGTAGTCGTACATTCTCCATCGCCAGAAACCTTCACCCGACAAAACAGCAGTCTTGTAATCACTCGACTGCTCCAAACAGAGCAAAGGGTAATCGGTTTCCACATCAGACACTTCTTGTTGAATCAAAACCTGAGCCGTTGGAGCTGCTGTGTACTTTCCATAAGGTGAAGTCAATGGCGGCAAAGATTCAATGGTTTGCAAAACGTTGGGATCGATGGTGAATAAGTTGAAATCGCTCAATGTAATGGCCTTCACTGCATTCAAGCTCGAGCCAGAACCAGCTACATCCACCAAATCTTGCGACTGATTGAAAGCGCCCAAATTCGATTGAGAAGTCAATACAAACCAGATTGGCGTCTTGCTGCTCTTCGCTTTGTCGATCACCGAACTCGCCGACTGCTTTCCAGATGGCAAGCCATGTAAAATCAACAAGTCATACTGAGCGGTATTCAAATCTTGATCCTGAATGAACTTGATTTCAGCCTCGTAGTTCCGTCCGTTTTCAATGGACTTTTTAAAGGCGCTCAAGTCAGGGTGCGGGCTGTTGGCCAAAATCAAGACCTTTTGCCGTCCCTCCAATACTTCTACATAAATGCTTTGGGTATTGTTGGCTGTGGTAATCTCACCTTCCGCCTCAGACAAAGAGATTCGGTATTGCTGCATGCCTTCTTCAGCGGCATCAAGAATGATCTCTTTTGAATTAAAAAAGCGCTCAGACTTAATGTTGATTTTTTCTGCGAACAACTTGCCACCCGTGCGGGCATTGTACACAGTGAGCACCGTCGATTTGTCTTTGCAATTTGTGGCGGAGTAATCAACACGAATCGTAAACTTGTCGCCTTGGTAGGCAATTCGATTGTGCAGCACCCGATCCAACTTTAAGTCGCGTGTTGGTGTAGTATCTCCAAGAGCCACCGTATAAAGCGGGGCTTCCAATTTCAAATTTGAGTAAATGGGATTGCTTCCCTCGTTGTAAATACCGTCGCTCGCCAAAATGATGGCGCCCACATTTTGATAGCTGTAACGATCGTAAAGCTCAGCCAAAGTCTGAGACAGGTTCGTTACCTTCTCTTGATAGTCGGGTTGTTCTTTGCTTTTCAGTCCAGATGAGAAAGTCAGGCGCTCCACATTGTTGCTTTCTTCCAAGCGTGCAGCGAGCGCATCAATTCCCTGTCGGTAGTTGCTGGAATCACCTTCGGCAAAACCGGTACGAACCGATTCACTGTCGTCTTCCAAAATGACGATGTAAGGCTTTTGGGTTTCGGTGATTTCATTCTTAATCAGGGGCGACAAGAGCAAGGTTGCAATGGCCGTAGCTGAGAGAAACCGGAAGATGCTCATGAGCGAAACCAATCGTCGTTGCCCTTTCGAAGCATCAACAAAACTGCGATCGCGGAAATAGAGTGCAATGGCATAAATCAGTCCCAGGGCAACGCATAAGAGCAGAAACCAAGCAGGATATTGAAATGATAAACTTGAGTCCAAATTAGTAGTAATTGTTAGGGGCAGAAAAGCCGTCCCTTCGCTTCAATCAACAATTTAACGCTCCGCAGACGCTGATAGTTTGTCCAGAAATATAAGAGGACAAATCAGATGCCAGAAAGGCGGCCAAATCGGCCACATCTTGTGCAGAACCTAGTCTTTTCATGGGTATTTGAGCCAAATAAGCCTCGCGGGTCTTTTCTGGCAACTCTTTCGTCATATCGGTCTCAATAAAGCCGGGCGCTATCACATTACAGCGCACTTTCCGACTTCCCATTTCCTGGGCGATGCTTTTGCTAAATCCAATGATACCAGCCTTTGAGGCTGCATAATTGGCTTGTCCCGCCTGACCTCTAATCCCTACAATGGAGCTGAGGTTGATGATGGAGCCTCCACCCTGCTTCATCATGGGTCGCAGGATTTGCTTGCTGAGGTTAAAAACCGATTTCAGGTTGTTTTCAATCACATCATCCCAATCCGACTCCTTCATCCGCAACATCAGATTGTCACGTGTGATACCAGCGTTGTTGACTAAGATGTCGATCTGGCCGTATTCCAGCAGGATTTCCTTGACCAAGTTCTCCGAGGCTTCAAACGAGGATGCATCGGACTGATGCGCACTCACTTTTACACCTAAAGCTTCCCATTCAGTTTCCAGCTCTTTTGCACGATCAACCGATGAGCGGTAAGTAAAAGCAATGTTGGCTCCCTCCTCCGCAAATTTGCGGGCAATGGCCTCGCCAATTCCTCGAGTGGCGCCTGTGATTAAAGCTGTTTTTCCAGCCAATTGTTTCATGGCAGCGAAGATACGGCATTCTAGGAGTTTGCAGTTGACATGCCGTAGTTGCCAATTCATGGATGCTAAATCCAATATCAGCCTTTAGAAGCTGGACCTATTTTAACCCAAATACGTAGTAACCTTCTGATCCATTGTAGAGGGGTGTTTAATTAGAAAAAAAAATCGAGCCTCACTATTGAATGAAATTTCTCAAATCGAAGCAGAAATGGGTAAAGTTCCATTCTCAACCCCTTTTGGGGTAAATTTCGAAATAGAGTAAAAACTTTTTGAACAACCTAGCGGTCGAGGGAAATCCCGACCAACGATTAAATAAGTTACAGGTTTGCAGATTTCACTCAAAGGCTTCGACGCTGTAGCAGTTTTAAAAATCAAGGAAACACCCTGAAACGTAAACAATGAAGAATGCAATGTTTAGCTAAAAATTTCCTGCTTTTTACCAATCATCGTCTGATTCTGGTTCTTCTTCAAACGAATTCGCTAAAGAAATTATGCTTTGACTGATCACATTCTCAATTCGCTGGCGCAATCCCTTAAATGCTTTTTTTCGGTCCCCATTCTTTTTCCAAAACAAATGAGGTAGAGTAGACTTTGACTCTCCAAACTGCGCTGTTTTCGTAGTGGTATACATATCATCTATAGTGACTTTAAACCTTCCATCTTTGGCCTGTATTTTCATAGTAAACCATAGGCGTTCCTTTATTCCATTTAGCGCATTCCAGACTCCTGTTATATCTGCCCAACCTTGCGCAATTACAATTGCATCCTCTTTATCATCAAATTGGACTACCTCTTTCGAATCTTTAAAATGTGAAATTAGCCAACGTCTAGCACCAAGATAAAGTTGCTCTTTAGAATAATTTGGACATGGTATTACTTCTTCAAAAATCACCTCCTTCTTGGTATCGTCCACATCCAGACTAGAATCAAAAGCATATCTAACTTCTTTCACGCTAGATCTTGGAACTTTCTTCTCTTTATCGTCCACCAAATAAAAGATAAAATCGTCATCTACGCCACTTATTCTCAATGTCTGCACATCATCATAGAGAGTTATGATTGTGTCCAACGGAACTTGCGCAATCACGTTTGCGGTAAAAAAGATGCTTAAAATCAAAAATACACGACCCTTCACTTGAAATTGTTTTCCGTAAAATAGCAATAAAACGACTATAATCAAAAAACCTTAAAATAGTGAATAGTGCTATCGAGAGGATTTTCAAAGCAATCACAAATTTTCACTTCAGATACTCCTAATAGAATGGCTTGAATGTGATCTTCTGTTATTCGCATAGGCATCAAGAGGTACTATTTTACTACTCCTCTAAAACCGGAAGAACGGGCAGTTCAGCTACTCGAGCATACGGGAAGGTCTCCAAACGATGCAGGCAATAGTAAGAATTTAAGCCCGAAATACCGATACCCGCAGAGGTCTCCAGGTCCAATTGACCATCGGCTTCCATGACTGATTCCGGTATGAAAATGTGTTGAACTTCGCCAATTAGAAACACAGTACCGTTAAGTGGAATGGGTATTTCTTGAACGAGCTTCAGACCAATTTGAATAAGACTTTCGGCTACAAATGGCGCATGAAAACCCTCAACATTCATTTCTCGAAAACCACAGGTCTCAAATTCTGAAACACCAGCCTCAAATTTAGCTGAGGTATAGTGCGCATTTTCAATGTGCGATTCCGGCACATGATTGATGGTAAAGAATCCTGTCTCCTTGATGTTGTTGTAAGTATCTCTTCGAACCTCGTCGGAAGGGCGAGAAATCAATCCCAATAGCGGCGGATTGCTACCAATATGCACGACCGACGAAAAGATGGCCAAGTTGGCCTGTCCATCATCTGATCGAGTACCAATCAAATTAGCGGGCTTAATACCCGAAATAGAATTGATAATATTCAATCTCTTGACACGATTCATCGCATCCAAATCTGCTCTGCTCAAATACATACTTCCCAGTTTACAATTTCACTTGAAAAATTACAATAAAGGCTCTACTTCGGCACTTCTAAGCTTATTCTTGACTGCCTCTAGCGAGACTTCATCTTCTTTCGGGCACCAAATCTACAAATCGGTAGTGGATTTTTTCTCCATATGTAAGCTCTGGGCGTCAAAAACAGTTCCAATCCTTACATTTCTTTCTTTTCTATCCTTCTATGTCAAGGCGGGCTACTAGTCTTCAGCCAATACCAGTCGCCAAACTCCGTAAGGATTTCCAAACAAGTCCTCATCGTCGTAAATGTAAGTCTCGACGTTTTGAATTTGATAAACAGGAGCATTCGGCTCACAAGAAAAGGTATTACCAGCTTCGATTTCCGGATTTTCCATCAATTGGTAATACCCGAAAACACGAATCACCTTCACCGCTTCCTGAAATTCAACACCTGTAACAATAGTATCAGGAAAGCCCAAATTGTGCATACCGCAAGAAGCCACCGTTCCATCTTGGTGTTGCAAACTATCCAAGACAAACATTTGATAGAGATTCGATTTTTCGAAGTCCTCCAAGAGATCTCGCCATTGAGCAGCACTAAAAGCAATGCCCGTATTTTCTATTTTCACACCCAATCCGCCCGCCATCAAAATGGCCTGAACCGCTTCAGCCAATTTGTGCACAGCTTCCGGACTTCCTGTTTCCATCTTTAACACCACAACATTGCTATGGGTTCCAATTTCTTCACAAAACTCTGGGCTCAGTTGATTGACCTTGCCCGCATACTGGAAAGCTTGAGACATATCCGCATCGTGCTCTTCAACCAGCAGCTCACAATGCGCATCTAGCTTCGTGTCGATCATTACCAAGCCAGCGTAGACAAAACGGCCGTCAGTGGCCCTGAGAATATTCGCGAGCAGTTCAGATCGATCTTTCCAAATCCCAGGAACTGTAATGATGGTTTCCATCCTTTTGTGATTTTAATGCTAGTAGTGAGTATGGCTGATGCTATCCTATTTACTGGACCGTCGCCTCATGCGTTTGGGACCGTACCAAAGCCAAAAACCGGTAATCGTAAAGCTCAGTAGCGCCAAACCCATGGTAGTGGTGTAGAAAAGCTTGATCCAACCTTTGGTGCCGAGGTAATGATCGATAATAGAGCCATCGTGGATGTTTTCGATTAAATCGGACCGTCGATGGCCGATGTTGAGCAGTTCTCCTGTTGAGCCATCAAGTTGTATGCCCCAATAGTGATCCGCATAAACCACCTTGACCATTCCTTTTGACTGTCGCACATCAATTCTATCAATCGCCAAACTGAGCTTTGGATCAACCTGCTCATGTAGAATTGTACCGGCCAAGTTGGCCAAACTATCCAAAGGCAACCAATCGACCAACTTTGTACTAGACCCCTTTCGAGATTGAGGCAGCAATAGATCTCCACTGTGCTTTTTCCAGCCTAGCAAAACCCCAGAGATAGCCACTATGGCAAAGAAAGCAAACAAGAAAATGCCAGTCGTACGGTGTATTTTACGCACCGTTCGTAGCAATTTCGCATCCTTCTGTCTATCTGCTCCTTTCATTCTCACTTAGATCTCACAGCTATACGCCGCTTCAATTGGGCTGCAAAATACTATCTTATTTTCTTTGAATTTTACAATTTACGGAGGCAAGAGTAATCTCTCAGTCATCTCAACATTTCAACATTTCTGGTCTTTCAAGTAGAAGAATTCATGAATCATTCTGTCTTATAAAAATTAAATTTGTTCTTAGTCAGCCCATTTTAGTGCCAATTAGCCTTGAAATTGGAATGAAGTGCACTCATAAGCCCCTTGTGTAGCCAGTATCTCTTTCAAAGATGCTCAATTGCACGTTGCTGCTGCGTTTAGAATTTTGTGCATTTGTTTAGTACCAGACCTGATCAATAACCCCCTGTCACTCCAAGGCCCGACAGTAGAGAGAATTCATGAATATTCATAAATTCTCTCTGGGAATCAAAGAAAACTCGCAATTTTTCGCTTGCAGTGGGTTGCGAGGGCGGACGACCATGCGTTCTTGATCGCGAAATTCACCCTTGAAGTGGCAGCTGGAGCTGCCGGATTATTCCGCCGCACGACGAGACGCCAAGCTAACAATTTCGGTGAATTTGTTCTTCCGATGGATGGCGGTGGTGCGAATTGCTTAGCAACTCCAAATCTCTATCGGACAACAGTGATTTATGAATTCTCATGGGGAATTTGAAACAACCAACGCGTATTCACGCAGCAAATCAATAATTTTTAATGATTTTTTTTTGAAGATATAGCTTCCGCCATTTCAAGCAAACCCCTTCTGCCAATCGCAACACCAGTTCCATCTCCATAGAATCTCACTCCCAAGAAAGAGTACCCAGCTCTAAAATGAAACTTACGTCCACAGCTCGCAACAATAGAAAATCAAGTACCTTTCTGCACTACTATTTATCTTTCCTTAGAAGTTATCGAGATAGGTCAATTGCAAAGAGAAGAACCATTCACTTAGCTAATGTAGTTGTAAGCGTCAATCATTTCATTGATGGAATTGAAAAGTGCATTAACCGATCCATCTTTAGCGTACGGTTTTCCAATGG
>Ga0114956_1003145_pt1 | contig 12806 bp, 10 predicted proteins | sample MaitaG_FD_87304 | JGI IMG/M metagenome (GOLD analysis project Ga0114956, IMG submission 87304) | Marine algal microbial communities from Maine, USA - Maine_Asex2 metaG | ecosystem: Host-associated > Algae > Red algae > Unclassified | place: Maine, USA | collected 2015-01-05 | reverse complement strand
GTGACGGTCTGCGTCAGATGTTTGGCGATGTGTGGGAGTGGACGGCCAGCGCGTACGTGGCCTACCCCGGCTTCGCTCCGGCGGTGGGAGCAGTCGGTGAATACAACGGCAAGTTCATGGTCGACCAGCAAGTGCTTCGGGGCGGTTGTGCCGTCACGCCGGGTGGCCATGTGCGACGCGAGTACCGCAACTTCTTTCCAGCCAAGTCCCGCTGGCAGTTCGGTGGTCTCCGCCTCGCAAGGTGAGACCTAGGCGCGACACGTGTTGCCGAATCACCCGGGTGCGCTAGAACAGTGCGATGCGTACCCAGGTTGCAGTCGTCGGTGCGGGTCCGGCGGGTTCATTACTCGCTCACCTTCTCGACCGAGCGGGGATTGCCACGATCGTGGTCGAACGGCAAAGCCGGGACTACGTGCTCTCGAGGATCCGGGCCGGAGTGCTCGAGCCCGGAACCGTCGACCTCTTGCAGAACAGCGGGCTCGGCGACCGGTTGATGGCGGAAGGCCATGTTCACGACACGATCAACATTGCCTGGCAGGCGCGCGAGTTGCTGTCGGTCGACACGTTCGACGCCGTCGGCAAACGGATGATGGCGTACGGGCAAACCAAGATCCAGGAAGACCTTTATGCCGCCAGTGATGCCGCCGGCCGCGAAATTGTGTTCGAGGCCGAGGACGTAGAGCTGCACGGCATCGACACCGAGTCGCCCTTCGTCACTTTTGGAAAGGACGGCATCGCCGAACGCATCGACTGTGACTACATCGCGGGCTGTGATGGTTTCCATGGAGTGAGTCGTCCGATGATTCCAAACCGAACCGAATACGAAAAGGAATACCCGTTTGGCTGGCTCGGCATTTTGTCGGCGACACCACCGATGCCGGCATTGGTTTACGCCAACCACGAGCGGGGGTTCGCGTTGTGCTCGATGCGAAATCCGATGCTCAGTCGCTACTACGTGCAATGCGACAGTGATGACTCGATCGACAACTGGTCCGACGACCGATTCTGGGAGGAATTGCTCGCCCGGTTCCCACCCGCAATACGGGATCAAATCGTGACTGGCCCGTCGATCGAGAAGTCGATCGCACCGCTCCGGAGTTTCGTGTCAGAGCCGATGGCCTACGGACGATTGTTCTTGGCCGGCGATGCAGCTCACATCGTTCCGCCGACTGGAGCCAAGGGTCTGAACCTCGCGGTCGCCGATGTGCACTACTTGTCGCTAGCGCTTCGGGCGCACTACGACGATGGCGACGATTCGAAGCTCGATCAGTACTCGGCCACAGCACTACGTCGGGTCTGGAGTGCCGTGCGTTTCTCGTGGTGGCTCACCATGTTGTTGCACAAGTTCCCAAGTCAGACCGCATTCGGACAGCGAGCGCAAGAGCAGGAACTTGCGTATCTGATGTCGTCCACTCATGCGCAGAACTCCATGTGTGAGCAGTACATCGGTTTGCCTTACGAATGGTGAATGACCTCGTCGGCGGGGCCGTCGCTGTCCTTTTGTGACGCCAGGACTGCGACGGCGAGGGCGGCGGCGCCGACGGTAACAACCGAGGCCCATCGCCGATCATCGGTGGCGTCAGCGAGAACGCCGACGACGGCTGGCCCGGCGGCCCCCGCGAGCATGCCGACGGTGCCATAGAAACCGAGTGTCGCTCCCAGCGTCTCGCGATCGTAAAGCTGCTCGGCCTTGATCCCCTGCAGCGGGCTGTAGGCCCCGATACCGAAGCCGGTCACGATCGCGAACAGCGTCGCGGTCGGAATCGAACCGGCGAATGCGAGCAGCGCACCGCCGACACCCAACGCGGCGCAAGCGACGAGCAATGCCCGATCGACCCCGAGCACCCGCACGAGCGCCGCGATCGGAAGCCGACCGCCAAGCTGGCAGAACCCTCGCACCGCAGCCATCGTCGAGGCGGTTGTGAGCGCGAGGCCGGCGGCCGTCATCGCGGGCACTTGGTAGACGAGCACGGTCGACATCCCGATGCCGAACATCGCAACGACCGTCGACAGTCGCCGCGGGGCTCCGGGTTGCAGCGTCGCAGCGATGATGCTTCGCAGTGACGCTGGCGACGTGACCGTTTGTGTCGCCCGCTCCGGTAGAAGGGTCGCGGCAAGCACGAAGGAAACGACGGCCGACACCGTCAATATCCGCACCGTCGATCGCCACTCGAGGCGTTCGACCAGCCACGCGGTTGCCGGCAGGTAGATGGCCGAAGCGAACGCTCCCCAAATCGTTAAGTGGGCGATCGCCCGCGCCGGTGACTCGGGATGTAGTTGCACCGCCGCGGTCATGGTGACGTGATAGAAGCCGAGCGCGCCAAAGAACCCCATGCCGAGCATCGCGGCGATAAAGAAGACCGCGATGTTGGTCGCGCTCGCCGCCGTCAGCAGACCTATTCCGCCACCGAACGCACCGAGCAGCAGTACCCAGCGAGCGCCCAGCCGGTCGATCAGTCGCCCGCCGCCGATCGCTCCCAGGCCGATCGTGATCGAACCTGCTGCGAACGATGCGGCAAGGGCCGACTCGCTCCACCCGGTGTCGATGCGGATCGGGTCGAGCAGAACCCCAAACGCATACCACCAGGTGCCATAGGCCGCGATCGTGACGAGTCCGAGCAACGCGACCGCCCGGTGGTCAACCGGAGTTCGCCGGGCGGGGTTGGACACGCTCGCAGTATCGCACCGAGGGGTGGGGCGAGCTTGCTGTTTTCGCGAGACGGCGTCCATGCTTGGGCATGCCTTTGCACTTCAGCTCCGATGAGATGGCCGGCCGCCGGGACCGGGTGGTCGCAGAGATGAAGGCCATCGGCATCGACGCGCTATTGATGTTCAAGCAAGAGTCGATGTATTGGCTCACCGGCTACGACACGTTTGGTTTCGCCCTGTTTCAGTGTTTGGTTATCACGGCGAGCGGCGATGTTGCCTTGCTGACGCGGGCCCCGGATCGAGGAACCGCCCGGTATACGTCAAACATCGACGACATCCGCATTTGGGTCGACGGTGACGGAGCGAATCCCGCGCTTGATCTGCGACGGATGCTCAACGACCTCGGGGTTGGCGCAGGTCGGCTCGGGATCGAGCTTGATTCGTACGGACTGAAGGCATCGAACTGGCGCCTACTCGAAGCCGAACTCGACGGCGGCAATGACTGGGTCGATGCCTCGACGCTCGTGCAGGAGCTACGCCGGACGAAGAGCCCCGTCGAGCTCGGCTACATCCGCCGAGCTGCCGAACTCGCCGATGATGCGTGGGCTGCCGCCGTCGAGCGAGCGGCGCCCGGCGTGTCCGAGGCCGACGTGCTTGCCGACATGCAGGGGGCGATCCTTCGCGGCGGCGGCGACTATGCGGGCAACGAGATCATCATCGGATCTGGGCCCGGTGCACTGATGGTGCGCTATACCTCCGGCCGGCGCACGCTCGACACCGACGACCAACTCACGCTGGAATGGTGTGGCGTGCAGCGGCGCTATCACGCTGCGATGATGCGCACGATGCTGTTCGGTTCGCCCGACCCTGAGCAGGTTCGGATGCATGCCGCGTGCCGCGACGCCCTCGTGGCCTGTGAGTCCGCCATCGCTCCGGGTCGAACGATGGATGGTGTCTTCGGTGCGCATGCCAACGTGCTCGATGACGCAGGCTATGGCGAGCATCGCCTCCACGCCTGCGGCTACGGCATGGGTGCGGTCTACGCGCCGATCTGGGTCGACTGGCCGATGATCTTCGCCGGGAATGCGCTCACGTTCGAAGCAGATCAGGCGTACTTTCTTCACATGGTTGTGCTCGATCTCGAAAGTCAGAAGGCAATGACGCTTGGTCACACCGTGATCGTCACCGCCAACGGGTGTGAGCGCCTCAGCCGCTCCAGCCTCGATCTGGTGACGCAGTGACCTCGAATGCAGTGACCACGAACATGGACGCTTCCGGTCCGATCGATTTCTGGATCGACCGGGGCGGCACCTTCACCGACCTTGTCGCCCGGTATGTCGACGGCACGACGCAGACCCACAAACTGTTGTCGGAGAACCCTCGCCGCTACGACGATGCTGCAGTGCAGGGCATCCGCGACCTGCTCGATGTCGCTGATGGTGACCCGCTGCCAACCGATCGCATCGGTTCGGTGAAGATGGGCACCACCGTCGCAACCAACGCGCTACTCGAACGCGAGGGCGAACCAACGGTTCTGGTCACGACGAAGGGTTTCGCTGACGCGCTCCGCATCGGCTATCAGGCCCGCCCCCGTCTGTTCGACCTCGACATCGTTCTGCCGGAGATGTTGTACGAGCGGGTCATCGAGATCGACGAACGCGTCGGGGCTCGCGGCGATGTACTCGTCGAGCTCGATCGGGCCGCCGCGCGCCGGCAGTTGCTCGAGGTCCGTGAGGCCGGCTTCGATTCGATCGCGATCGTGTTGCTCCACGGATATCGGTTCACCGATCACGAGGCCGAACTCGCGCAGATCGCCCGGTCGATCGGGTTCTCCCAGGTCTCGGTGAGTCACGAGGTCAACCCGCTGATGAAGATGGTGTCGCGCGGCGACACGACCGTCGTCGATGCCTATCTGTCGCCGATCCTGCGGCGGTACGTCGCTCAAGTCGACGAACGCCTGCGGCCCGCCGGCGCGGGTCCCCGGCTGTTGTTCATGCAGTCCAATGGCGGCCTCACCGACGCGCAGCATTTTCAGGGCAAGGATGCATTGTTGTCCGGTCCCGCCGGTGGCGTCGTCGGCATGGTCCGCACCGCGCAGGCTGCGGGATTCGATCGCCTCGTGGGCTTCGACATGGGTGGCACCTCGACCGACGTTTCACACTTTGCCGGCGAATACGAGCGGGTGCAGGAGACACAGGTTGCCGGAGTTCGGGTGCGGGCGCCGATGATCCACATTCATACCGTCGCCGCGGGCGGTGGGTCGATACTGCACTTCGATGGGCGTCGGCTTCGAGTTGGCCCTGATTCCGCTGGAGCCGATCCGGGCCCCGCCTGCTACGGCAACGCGGGACCGCTCGCGATCACCGACTGCAACGTGTTGCTCGGCAAGCTTCGGCCCGAGTTCTTTCCCGCGGTGTTCGGCCCGAACGGCGATCAACCGCTGAACGAAGCGGTGGTGCGCGAGCGCTTCGCTGCCATGAGTTCGGAGATCGAAGCCGCCACCGGCGAACGGCAGACCCCGGAAGTGATTGCCGAGGGTTTCCTCGCGATCGCCGTCGACAACATGGCGAATGCGATCAAGAAAATCTCGGTGCAGCGCGGGTACGACGTCTCGCAGTACACCCTCGTGTGTTTTGGCGGCGCGGGCGGACAGCACGCCTGTTTGGTTGCCGACCGGTTGGGCGTCGAGCGGGTCATGATCCATCCGCACGCCGGGGTGTTGTCGGCGGTTGGCATCGGCCTCGCCGACATCCGCCACGTGGCTGATGTTGCGATCGAAGGCGCACTCGACGCTGATCAGTTGGCTGATCTTGGTGATCGCTGGCATTTGCTGGAGGTCGACGGGCGTGCTTCGGTGACCGCCCAGGGCGTCCGGCCTGACCGGGTTGCGACGGTCCGTCGCCTATCGATCCGGTACGCGGGCTCTGACACGTCGCTCACTATCGAGGCTGGTGACATCGCCGCAGTCGCGACGGCGTTCGAAACCGTGCATCACGCCCGATTCGGCTTCATTGCCCCCGATCGCGGCCTCATCATCGAGTCGATGCAGGTCGAGACGATCGGGCTCGCCGACGACGCCGACCTCGCGGGCCAATCGGCGCTGGCCGCCGATGCCGCCGAGGGGGAGCCGACTGGCACGTTTGCTGCGGTCATGAACGCCACGGAGGCGCCGACGCCGTTCTTCGACCGTCGTACACTTCGCACCGGTCAACACGTCGACGGCCCGGCCGTCATCGTCGAGGACACCGGCACCACCGTCGTCGAACCGGGCTGGCGTGCGGCAACGACCGCAAGCGGTGATCTCGTACTCGATCGTGTCGTGCCGCTACCGGATCGCGCCGCCATTGGCACGTCGGTCAATCCGGTGCAGCTGGAGATCTTCAACAACCTGTTCATGAACATTGCCGAGCAGATGGGCCTGGTTCTCGAGAACACCGCCGCATCGGTGAACATCAAGGAGCGGCTCGACTTCTCGTGCGCGTTGTTCGACCCGTCGGGCGACCTGATCGCGAACGCTCCCCATATGCCCGTCCACCTCGGATCGATGAGCGAGTCGATCAAGTCGATCATTCGCCAGAACCCCGTGATGGAACCGGGCCAGGTCTTCGTTATGAATGCGCCCTACAACGGCGGCACCCATCTGCCCGATATCACGGTGATCAAGCCGGTCTTCGATGTCGCGGCGACGCACGTTATCTTCTACGTCGCATCGCGAGGTCATCATGCCGACGTCGGAGGCACCGTGCCCGGCTCGGCGCCCGCCGATTCGACCAGTGTCGAACAAGAGGGCGTGCTCCTCGACAACGTCGTTCTCGTGTCCGAGGGACGGTTCCTCGACGATGAGATTCGGGCGCTGCTCGAAGGCGGCCCGTTCCCAGCCCGAAACGCCTCGCAGAACATCGCCGATCTCAAAGCCCAAGTCGCCGCCTGCGAGAAGGGCGCGACCGAGCTGCGGCGAGTGATCGACTATTTCGGGCTCGACGTCGTCCATGCGTACATGGGTCATGTGAAGGACAACGCCGAGGAGTGCGCCCGGCGCGTGATCGACGGACTGACCGATGCGACCTACACCGGGGTGATGGACGACGGCCACGAGGTGCGGGTGGCGATCAGTGTCGATCATGAGGCTCGCACGGCGCGTATTGATTTCACCGGCACCAGCGGCACCCATCCGGGCAACTACAACGCGCCGTCGGCGATTGCACACGCGGCGGTTCTGTATGTGTTCCGCTGCCTGGTCAACGACGACGTACCGCTGAACGCGGGTTTCTTCAAACCCCTCGACATCGTGCTGCCCGCACCAAGCATGATCAGCCCCGAATACCCGGCGGCGGTGATCGCGGGCAATGTCGAGACGAGCCAGCTCATTGTCGACACCTTGTTCGGCGCCGTCGGCGTCATGGGCGCAGCGCAGGGCACGATGAACAACTTCATCTGGGGTAACGATGAGCATCAGTACTACGAGACGATCTGTGGCGGCGCTGGAGCGACCGCGGCCGCCGATGGCTGCGATGCCGTGCATACCCACATGACAAACTCGCGGCTTACCGACCCCGAGGTCCTGGAGTGGCGCTATCCGGTCCGCCTCGAAACCTTCCACATCCGCGCTGGTTCGGGCGGCCGGGGAGCGCATCGCGGCGGCGATGGTGTGGTTCGTCGCATTCGCTTCGACGAGGAAATGGAAGTGAACGTTCTCTCAGGCCGGCGGGAGGTGCCGCCCTACGGGATGGCTGGGGGCGAGCCCGGAGCGGTCGGACACAACCGCGTGATCCGGACCGACGGCGAGGTCATCGAATTCCCGGCTGCCGCCAAAACTGTCGTCGAGCCCGGCGACATCTTCGAGATTGAGACGCCGGGGGGCGGTGGTTTCGGGGTCGCCGCCGACGATTGATTGCGGCGGTGTCGTTGCGGTCGCGTCAGCTTGCGCGACCGAGAGCCCATGCCAGGCCACGCTGTTGTCAGGGTTCGCTTTCGCCGAGTACAGCGCTCGGTCGGCTCGATCTATCGCCGTCGTCGCAGTGCCCTCAATGCCGGTAAAGGCGACACCAATGCTGGCCGAAATCGATTCGCCAATCGAGAACGGCTCCCGAAGAGCACGGAGCACACTCTGGGCGATTTCATTCGCCTCGTCACGATCGGTCGTCTGCAACAAGATGAGGAACTCGTCGCCGCCAAGCCGGGCGACTTCGGCCGACACCTGCGCGGTTGCGTCCACGATTCGTTGGGCCGTTTCGCACAGGAGTTTGTCGCCCGCGCTATGGCCATGCCGGTCGTTCACGGCCTTGAAACCGTCGAGATCGATGTAGAGCAACGTCTGCGCACAACCGAGGATCTCGCGCAAACCAGCTCGGTTCAGCAGACCCGTCATCGGGTCGTGTTGAGCATTCCAAGTTGCCTCCTCCCGAAGCCGCACCTGATTCTCGAAACTCTCGCGGATAACGCAGAGCGGCTTCAGGCCCACGATCGCGACGAACGCGATCAGGCAGGCCGCGGCCTCGCTCTGATCGGCGAGAAAAAGCCCGGCCGCGACCTGCAGAAGGGCCGGGAAGATGTTGAGGCGTATCAGGCTGGCGACGGGATGGAGGTTCACGAAACAGCCGGCACAAAAAGCGGTGATGCAGGCACACAGCCCGAACGCATAGGCCGGGTTCATCGCCGAGCTGTGATCGAACCACACGATCGAACCCGTAGTGATCGCCGACACAACCGTGGCAACCGTCACGGGGTTCACGCCGGTTGCGTATGGCTCGCTTCGATGGGCCGCATGATGAAACACGACCGCCAAGATCGCGGTCGCGACCAGGTGAGCGGCGAGCCAAAGCAGCAAGCGGTTGGGCTGGCCAAAACCCCACAAAAGCCAGACCAGCGATGGACCGGTCGCGCAAGTGCCGAGCACATGAATCTGCTGTTTGGCGGCAAACTCGGCGTGCAAACCAGCAGCCACGGTGGCTCGGACCGTCTCAGGTTCAAGAGCGAAACCGCGAACCGGCGGTGCTAGGGCGCCATCGGCGGGATGAGCTTGGTTTGCGGGCACTCTGGGTTCCTGAACGACGATGGGAGACCCGCCAGAATCTGCAAATAAAGGTCGGCAACCATCGACTGGTTGTGAGACCTTGACTCCGGATTTTCTCTTGTCGACGCCGCAGTGCCGACGAGCGCTCTGGCAGGGCCTGGGACTGGTGGCCTAGAGTCGGGCGATGCCAGCCACATCGAGTGCGATCGAGGGGCTGCACCGTTGTGTCGCACCTGCGTCCCAGGCGTTCACGATTCCGCCGGCTTGGTATGTCGACGACGAGTTGTTCGCTGAAGAAACGAATGCGGTCTTTCGGCGCGGTTGGGTCGGCGTGGGACGCGCCGAACGTTGGCCGAAAGCAGGGGCGTATGCCGCGATCGAGATCGGCGGTGTCCCGGTTGTCATCGGGCGCGGCGACGATGGTCGCCTCCGGGCATTCGCGAACTCGTGCCGCCACCGAGCGTCACAGATCATGGTCGGCGAGGGAACGTGTGCGCGGTTCCGCTGCCCATTTCACTTCTGGACCTATGCACTCGATGGTCGGCTGATCGGCGCCCCGAGCATGCAGCAGACGCCCGGCTTCGATGCGGCCGAGCACGGACTCATCGACTTTCCGGTCGCCGAGAGCCACGGTTTCGCGTTCGTCAGCGTCGATCCGGACCCGCCGGTGTTTGCCACCTGGCTTGGTGACTTCGGTGCCCACCATGCACCGTGGCCGCTTGCCGAGCTGCGGATGGCTCGGCGTCGCGAGCTCGTCGTCGACTGCAACTGGAAAGCGTTCGCGGAAGTCTTCAACGAGTACTACCACTTACCGTACGTGCACCCCGACAGCATCGACGAGAACTACCTCGAACCCGACGAGCCAGAGTCATCGTCGGGTGCGTACGCCACGCAGTTCGGCCGTACCCAAGGCAGCGGTGGTCTTCTCGACGACGACCGCCACCTGCAGTTTCCCATCATCGCCGGCCTGCCGGAACGGGAACGCACTGGGGTGCGGTACACGTGGCTGTTCCCGAACGTGGTGTTCGCAGCCGGCGCCGACGCCCTCTGGATGTACGAGGTGTATCCCGATGGACCACACCGCTGCAATGTCGCCCAGACGGTGTGTTTCCCCGAATCGACAATGTCGCTGCCCGAATTCACGGCTCGGGCCGAGCACTACTACGAACGGTTCGACGTTGCCCTCGACGAAGACATTCCCGCGCTGACTCAGCAACATGCCGGACTCCAGTCGCCGTTTGCAGAACAAGGGCGATTTTCGTACCTCGAACCAAGCGTCGCGAGTTTCGCCGCGTGGTATGCCCAGCGCGTGTTGCGTGTTCATCCGGCCGCGCCGGCAACCCCTGACCTTTTGGGCGCCCCCAGCCGGGGATAGGGGATTTCCCGTCTGGTGCCAGCCGCTGGATTTCGTACGTTGGAATCGCACGTTCCAACAACCACGGAGAACCAGCAAATGACCACCTATGAAACAGCGACTCGCCCCGTTCACAGCGCGGCCTGGATCGCCTCGACGCAGATCACGTTCGGCGTCGCACTGTTTGCGACCGGCACGGGCATCTTCTTTCTGCCCCTGAATATGTGGGCCCGCGGCTACCTCGCGATGGGCATGTTGTTGTGCGTCGTGGCGTCGATCAATCTGTCGAAGACGATCCGTGACCAGCACGAGGCCGAGCGTTTCGTGTCGAAGGTCGAGGGAGCGAAAGTTGAGCAGTTCCTCGCCCAGCACGACCCGATGAAGGTCTGACCGTCGAGCGACGCCGAGAAGCAGTTGTAGCTATTCGGCGTCGCTTGCGAGGTGCCCGGCGCGATGGCCGCCGGTCCAGTCTTCCTGGTCGGGCTGCTCGCTCAGGCCGCCGAGGATGTTGAGCTGCGGTTTCTCGCGCAAGCTTCGCTTCATCTCGGCGAAACCTGGGAACGATGCAAGTTTCGTGACGGCATCCCAGAGTGGCACGGCGTCTTCGTCGGATGGCACCCGCGAGATTACGGGGCCGAAGAACGACAACCCATCTGGAGGCTGGAAGGTGATGATCGGCGTGCCGACATCGCGTCCGGTGCGGCTGAGGGCTAGTTCGGTTTCGGCGTTCAGAAGATCATCGAACGAGGTGTCGTCGAGTGCCTCGGCGTAACTCGTCGGTAGGCCGGCTGCGGTGAGCACCTCGGTCGCATGTTCGGTCGTGCTGAGGTGCGAGCGCATACCGGACCCTTGGGGTTGGTCCCAGTACGAGGTGCCGTAGTGGTCGACGAGCGCTGCCATTGGCTCGCGGCCGAGGTCCGCGCGGACCGCAGCGGCGACCCGAAGGAAACGAAGCCCTGCTGTGTGTCCGTGTTCGTATTCGGGTGGGAACTCGGTTGCGTAGTCCTTGTCTTTGTTCAGAATGCGCAAGGAGATGAAGCGCCAGTCGACTTTGTAGTCGGTTTGCTCGGCGACCTTGACGAGCCATCGAGAGGTGATCCAAGCAAACGGGCACACCGGATCCCAGAAGAATTCGATGTCATAGGACGGATCAGAAGCCGGCGCGGTGGTCATGGGCGGAGTTTAGATCGCGTCGGTTTGGTAGACGGAAAGTTGACGGCCGTACCGCTCGCGAGATGCTCAGCTCAGAATGTTGCGCAGCGCGCCTAAGCGCTCTTCGTCGACGGTGAACCACGCCCACTTGCCTCGTTGCTCGCGGTGGAGGATGCCGGCATCGACGAGCTGGCTGAGGTGGTGCGAGACGGTCGGTTGGCTCTTGCCGGTGATGGCCGGGAAGTCGCACGCACATCCTTCGCCGGCTGCTGCGATCACGCTTATGAGCTTGAGTCGAACCGGATCGGCGAGTGCCTTCATGATCGCCGCGAGCTGGCTCGCGTCGTCGTCGTCGATAGGCGCCGATGACAGTGGCGTGCAGCAGAGATCAGGCGGAGTCGGCGTAGCCATATCATTCAGCGTAGCCGACGTTCGAAAAACATATTGACATTCATCGATGCGACCCGTACGTTGCGAACATATCGACATCCGTCGAAATGTTTGTCACTATCAAACCGGTCCTATTGAAAGCGAGATCGCACGATGCGCCTCCAACTTGCTCTAAACGTCAGCAACCTCGATGAGTCGATCGAGTTCTACGAGAAGATGTTCGACACCCCGGTGCTGAAGAAGAAGCCCGGCTATGCCAACTTTGCGATCGAGAACCCGCCACTAAAGCTGGTGCTGTTCGAGCAGCCCGGTAACGGTGGTGCGATCAACCACCTCGGTGTTGAGGTCGAGACCGCGGAAGAGGTCGAGGCCGCCGAGAAGCGGATCAGCGGCGCGGGTGTCGATACGACCGGCGTTGACGACACGGTGTGCTGCTACGCCGCCAAGACCGAGACCTGGGTCGAGGGTCCCGACAACCGGTGGGAGTGGTACGTCAAGAACGGCGACACCTCCGTGCTTGAGAACGTCGTCATGTCCAGCCGTCCGGACACCCCCAACAACACCTGCTGCCCTTGACGTCGGATGTTTTTCGCCCTGCGAAAAACTCCGTGAGTGACGAGCCCGCTAGGGCGAGTCACGGCCAGATGCCACGTTGTTGGTAGACGGTAGCGATGCGGGACAGGGCGACGGCGTAGGCGGCTTCGCGGCGGGTGCAGGACCATCGTTCCTTCGCCGCCTCGACGCTGTCGGCGGCTTCCCACATGTAGCGACGAAGTTCGTCGTCGACTTGGGTGAGCTGCCAGCGGTTGCTCATCTTGTTCTGAAGCCACTCGAAGTACGACACGATGACGCCGCCCGCGTTGGCCAGGACATCGGGCAGGATCTCGATGCCGCGGTCGATCAGGATCTGCTCGCCCTCGACGCTTGTTGGACCGTTCGCTCCTTCGACTACAACACCGGCCCGCACGTGGGCGGCTCGCTCGGCCGTGATCTGATTTTCGATCGCGGCGGGGATGAGCACGTCGACATCGGCGGCGAAGAAGTCCTCGACGTCGATCGCTTCGGCCTTCGGGTAGCCGGCGACACCGCCCGCTTCGCTCGCGTGAATCCACAGGTCCTCAGCGTCGAGGCCGCCGGGGTTCATGATCGCGCCGGTGTGGTCGGCGACATGGGTGGTCAGCACCTCCATGCGGGCGAGGGCCCGGGCACTGTGCTCGCCGACATTTCCGAATCCCTGAACCGCGACCG
>Ga0114956_1003144_pt1 | contig 12807 bp, 8 predicted proteins | sample MaitaG_FD_87304 | JGI IMG/M metagenome (GOLD analysis project Ga0114956, IMG submission 87304) | Marine algal microbial communities from Maine, USA - Maine_Asex2 metaG | ecosystem: Host-associated > Algae > Red algae > Unclassified | place: Maine, USA | collected 2015-01-05 | reverse complement strand
GCAGGTGTGTTTGCACTTAGATCACACCTACGAAGAAGCAATTGTTTATAAAGCGATGCAGTCAGGTTTTAGCTCTGTAATGTTTGATGGCTCGCAGCTAAGCTTGGATGAAAATATACGCCGTTGTCGTCAGGTTGCTGAGGTGGCAAATGCCTTTGGTATTTCGCTGGAAGGTGAAATTGGCTCGGTGCCTTATGAGGAAGGGCGCGACCATATTAAGTCAATTTACACTGAGCCTGAGCAGGCGCAGCGCTTTTCTCTTGAGAGTGGTATTGATGCGATGGCAGTTGCGGTGGGTAATGTGCATCGTTTGACGACGCCGACTTGTACGATTGATTATGAGCGTTTGGCTAAGATTGAAGCGTCCGTTGAAATTCCGCTAGTAATCCACGGCACCACGGGTATTCCTGAAGCCGATATCATTCAACTTAAGCAAACACGCGTTGCTAAATTTAATGTGGGAACGTCACTGCGTATGGTGGTTGGGCAACAACTGCGTCAAGCGATCGACGCAGAACCGGATCAGTTTGATCGCTCCTATTTTATGCGCCAGATCATGCCGCAGATGCGGGATGAGGCGATGCGTATTATTCGGGTATTAACATAGGTGGTTTAGCGCTTGGTTGGGTGGCGACTGGAGGTAATTGGTGGCAGAAGCGGGATAGTTTTTTTAATGGTTGTTAAGTGTTTGAGTGATTTAGGAAGGTTTTTTTATGTCGGTTGGGAGTGTTTCTGCAATTGGGCGAAAGCTTCGATTGGGTGTGATTGGCGGTGGGATTGGGTCTTTTATTGGGCCGATTCATCGGGGAGCGGCGACTTTGTACGAGCAGTATGAGGTGGTGGCTAGTGTGCTGTCGTCAGACGCCGAGAGATCTAAGTCTATGGGTAAATCTTTGGGTATTCCTCGCGCCTATGCGAATTCGGATGAGCTGTTTAAAGCCGAGCATGACCACCCGGAAAAGATTGATGTATTAGCGATAATGACGCCTAACAATAGTCACTACGAATTATCTTGTAAAGCATTGGAATGTGGTTTTGATGTGCTGTGTGAAAAGCCGTTAACTAATACGCTAAGCGAAGCGGAAGACTTGGTAAAACGAGTCTCTGAGAGCAATAATGAATATTGCGTTGCCTACAGCTACACCGGTTACCCAATGGTGCGCCAAGCGCGTGCAATGATGGAGTCGGGCGTGCTGGGTGAATTAAGAATGGTGCAAAGCGAATACGTGCAAGGCCATTTAGCGCAGCTGACTGAGTCGGAGCAAAACGGCACCAATTGGCATATGAATCCTGAAATTGCAGGGCCTTCGTTGATCATGGGTGATATCGCTACTCACAGTTATCACTTGGCGTCATATATTACTGGTCAAGAACCGACTTCGCTCAGTGCAGATATCACGGCAATTGTTCCGGGTCGTGAAGCCGATGATTATTGTGGAATACTAACTCGTTATGGGAATAAAGCGCGGGGCAGTTTCTTCGTGACGCAAGCCGCAGCGGGTGCAGTTCACGGTCTGCGTATCAGAGTGTTTGGCAGTAAAGGCAGCATTGAATGGTTTCAGGAAAAGCCGGATGAGCTTTGGCATCGTTCGATTGAACAGGCTGTTCAATGCTTGATACGCGGTGGTGCTGGTTTGTCAGAAGCAGCTAACCGTGCCACGCACGTTGCTATGGGGCACCCTGAGGGTTATATCGAAGCGTTTGCGAATCTATATCAAGATTTAGCGGATGTGATTATTGCACGTAAAACAGGTATTGAAGTTGATCCATTAGCTTGCTGGTTTCCAACAGTAAATGACGGCTTACGGGGCGTAAACTTCGTAGAAGCATCAATCAAATCAAGTTTGGATGATTCGTCGTGGCAGGCGCTTTAAATTCGTTCAGCTAGATTTAAGTTCTCACAAGATATAGACACTGGAGTCGTGCTAATACAACACGCAACGCAAAAAATAACAGGAAAATAAATGTTTAATGAAGAGAGAAAATTAACTAATCCAATTCGCTGGGGCATGGTTGGTGGTGGTCGTGGTAGTGAGATAGGGCATGCTCATCGTGCTGGCGCGGCACGCGATGGATTGTTTCAGTTACAAGCGGGCGCATTTGATCTTGATGAGCAGCGCGGTCGTGAGTTTGGTACTAATCTAGGGGTAGATGCCACACGCTGCTATACAGATTACCAAGCTATGTTTGCAGCAGAAGCTGCACGTGATGATGGCATTCAAGCGGTTTCAATTGCGACACCAAACAGCACGCACCACGCGATTAGTAAGGCTGCGCTTGAAGCAGGTTTACATGTGGTTTGTGAAAAGCCATTGGCTTTTACAGTTGAGCAAGCACAAGAGCTTAAGCAATTATCAGAGCAGAAAAATCGTATATTTGCGGTGATGTATGGCTACTCTGGATATCCCATGTTGCATCAAGCACGTGAGATGGTGAAACGCGGTGACATAGGTGATGTGCGTATTATCAATATGCAGTTTGCGCATGGTTTTCATAACACGGCCGTAGAAGAACATAGCCCAGGTGCCAAGTGGCGCATGAATCCAGAGATCTCTGGGCCAACTTATGTCTTGGGTGACTTAGGCACGCATGTTTTCCAAATGGCTGAAATGGTTACAAGCTTAGAGGTCGATGAGCTGTGCTGTGTTCGCCAGAGCTTTGTTAAAAGTCGCGCGCCACTTGAAGATAATGCTAACGTTATCATCAAATTCAAAAACGGCGCGGTTGGTAATCTGTGGGCCAGTTCTGTGAATGCGGGATCGATGCACCAGCATCAGATTCGTGTGATTGGTGAGAAAGCCAGCGTTGAGTGGTGGGATGAACATCCGAATCAGCTACGTTACGAAGTACAGGGACAACCTGCACAACTAATGGATCGTGGTATGGGGTATTTGTACAGTGATGATCCGGGCGTTTGCTCGCGTATTGGTGGGGGTCACGCGGAAGGCTTCTTCGAGTCTTGGGCTAACCTGTACCATCGTTATGCTTTAGCCATGCAAGCTGCTGATGCTAATGATCAAGAGACGTTAAATAATCTTTGGTACCCAAATGTAGACGCAGGGATAAATGGTGTACGCTTACTCGAATGTTGTGTAGAGTCTGCCGACAATAATTCTGCTTGGGTCAAATTTTAATTTGTGAATCAATTTGAAAATATTCGTATTGTTTTAGTTCGAACTTACCACCCAGGTAATATTGGTTCGTCTATTCGGGCGATGAAAACCATGGGACTCAGTCAATTAGTGTTGGTTGAGCCTCGTGATTTTCCGTCTGACGAAGCCAATAAAATGGCGAGTAGTGCGGAAGATCTTTTGGCTAATGCTAGAGTCGTCGATACTTTGCTGGAGGCGGTGCAGGATTGTTCGTTAGTGATTGCTTGTACCGCCCGATCTCGTGAATTTGATTTGCCGACTATGCAACCTGAAGCGGCGTCAAAGCAGCTTTGTTTAACTGCTAAATCTGCTCCAGTAGCGTTAGTCTTTGGCCCTGAACGAATGGGTCTACACAATCATGATATTCAATTAGCGCATTACCGAGTAAGCATCCCAGCTAATCCTGACTACAGTTCGTTGAACCTGGCGTCTGCGGTGCAGATATTGTGTTATGAGTTACGCAAGCAGTTTGATCTTCAAAATAGCGATTTAAACTTGGACTCAGGGTCAACTGATGTGTCAGCGCATGACCCAATAAAGACCTTACCAAGTATTGCTCAGCGCGAAAATTTCTATGAAGTATTGGAAGAGGTACTAAACGACAGTGGTTTTGTGAATCAGCAGCATCCTGGGCAGTTGATGCTGAAAGTACGACGGTTCATTTCCAGAGCAGAGCCAGATGAGACTGAAATGAATATTCTGCGTGGTTCACTAGCAGCTATTCAGCGTAGCCTTAAATAACGTAACTACACCTCTTAGCCCCAGTCGCAAAATAGTGAGATGCTATTTGCTAACCTGAATCTCAAAACAATCATGCTGTAACTCCGTCGCCGTAATTTCACAGTCTAAAAACGTCTGAATAACATCAATATTAGTCAAAGTATGCAAGCTTGGTTTTAACGCAGTAAAACGACCACCATTACCTAACGCCATCGGCAATAATAACTGATCACACAAATGCTCACCTACGGCTGCTGTCGAGCGCAAGTAACGCTGTGCTTCCTCAATTGCTAGGTCAGCCACGCGTTCAGCACGCAGTCTTACCCGACCTATTGAGTCAATCACTTCTGCCATACCACCGGCATGATTCAAACGTAATGACAGTATGTTACCGGGGCAGGGAGCGGTTACTTCATTAATGTGCAGCTGAGAGTCTGCAAGACCTAGCTTTTTCTGCACCTGCGCTAGTTCACGTTCTGCAATATGGCGCTCAAGCTTTGCCAATGTCACAACTGCGCTAAGTTGCATTTCGCCACGCTCGATAAGCACCAGTGGTGTGGATGTTGATAGAGGCTGTATCGTTGCTGACCATTCGCCGCCACCTACGGGGAAAAAACCATAGCCCGTCAGTTCGGTACTGACGTGTATATTCATCAGGCGAAGCGCAGCCACAAAACTTCGCTCGATAAAGTCATAGCTTGGAGCCATCATATTGTGCGTGCCGCCCATTAAGCGAACAGTCGATGGCCGCTTTGCGAGTAATAGTGCAGGTAAAACCGTTTGAAATACCAGACAGGTACTACCGGCTGTATCGATGGTGAACTCATAGTCGCCAGACTGAATATTGCCGGGAGTAAATGTCAGTGACTGAGAGCCAAGTTTTGCACCTGAAACTTCGGCTCCACAAATGGTTTGGCTGGCCTGCACACAGATCAGATGTTGGCGTGATAATCCTGGCTTTTTACGTCCTGCACGAATATTGTCAATACGGATAGGCGTTTGTGTGCACATAGATAAGGCCAGTGAACTTCGTAAAATTTGTCCGCCACCTTCGCCTTGTGAGCCGTCGATTATTTTCATGGGGTACCTTTTGCTCTAATCACATTAAATTGAGTATGCCATGTTATCCATTACACATCAGCTATAGGTTTAATGTCGTAGTTATCAACGCTTCACAAGATTAAATCGAATGGTAATTCACAATTAAAGATGCAATATTAACAAGCCAACGACACTTCGAGGAGACTTTCATATGAATAGTGATCAAGGTAGCTTACCCGGTATTTCACAGCTTGAAGCCAAAACTAAACATTTTGGCACGCTGCTAGGCGACATCATCTGCGAGCTAGAAGGGGATACCGTTTACGAAGCGGTCGAGAAGTTACGAACGGGCTATATCAGTTTACGTCGAAAAAATGATCCTACTTTGCGCGATGAATTAATGAGTTTTATTGAAAACCTTGATTTGAACATACTAGAAAAAGTCATTCGCGCGTTTAATATTTTCTACCTCATCACTAATATAATCGAAGAAGATTTTCATCACTTGCAGCGTCGTGAGTTATTCAGACAGAATGAAGATAGCCTGCTTTGGCAGGGTGCTGTAAGGCGAACCGTCACTGAGCTGAGAGACTCAGGCGTTGACAGCCAGCAGATGCAACAATTGATTAATCAGCTTCGCTATATCCCCGTATTTACCGCACATCCGACTGAGTCGCGACGTCGCACCCTCATGGACATACAGCGCCGTCTGTTTTTAGTTATTGATGCGATGGAAAAGCCGCACCTCAGCCAAGACGAAGAGCGGTCATTACATCATCAGTTGAAAGCACAAATACAGCTGCTTTGGCGTAGTAACGAAGTCCGGACGCGTAAGCCTACGGTGGAAGATGAAGTGCGCTACGGCCTTTATTATTTCCGTGAAAGTTTGTTCGACGCCATCCCAGAGCTTTATCGTTATTTTGAGCGTGCGATGCGCAATAGCTATGGTAAAAACGAGGTGATCATTCCTAGTTTTTTACGCTTCGGCTCGTGGATCGGTGGTGACCGAGATGGTAATCCATTCGTCACCGCGTCAGTGACGCGAAATGCGATTCGTTTAGGCATGCAAGAGGCGCTGCATGAATATATTAAACATGTCGATAGATTGCGCAATATTCTCTCACACTCTACCGAGTTTATAACGCCGACAGAGGAGTTCGTTAGTTATCTTGATGCTGAAAACGAGCGAGTCGGTAATGAATTGCTCGCTTCACGTACGCATCAATTGAACGAGGAGCCATATCGTCGTTTGCTAACGATTATGCGCTACAAATTGAAAAGCACCTTAAAGTTAGTCGAGCAGCGCTTAGCCGGTGAACGAGCAGTTGCAAGCGATGCATCTTATCGGGATGCGACTCAGTTTATACATGAACTGCATATTATTGATCGCTCCATACGCAGCCACAATGACTACCTCATCGCAGGGCGCGAGTTAAAGGATCTGATCAGGTTGGTCGAGACCTGCGGTTTTGGTTTGTATCAGCTAGACATCCGTCAAGAATCAACGATTCATAGCGAAACTGTAGCAGAGTTGCTTCGTATGAATGGCTTAAGTAGTGATTATTTGAGTTTGCCTGAAGAGGATAAATTACAGTTACTAGGTGAGTTGATGCTGCGCAAACAGTTACCGATGCCGCATCGTCCTGATATGAGTCAGCAAAGTCGTGATACCTTGGAAGTGTTCGATACCATGCTGGAAATGCGCCTGGAAGCAGGACAGGATATTTTTGGCAGCTATGTGATTTCGATGACGCATCAAGCCAGTCATATCATGGAAGTGATGCTGTTAGGTAAGAGTGCAGGCTTAGTGGGTCTAAATCAAGAGGGTGAGTTATTCTGTAATTTGATCGTGTCACCGCTATTTGAGACTATTGAAGATTTGCGCCACATCCGCAGCGTGTTAACCAACCTTTTTGAGAACGCTACTTATCGCTCATTGCTTAAAATATCGGGTGACTTGCAAGAGGTCATGCTCGGTTACTCTGACTCGTGTAAGGACGGTGGAATACTAGCTTCTAATTGGAACTTGTATAACGCGCAGGGCGAGGTGATTGAGTTAACGGATCAGTATGGTGTGGATTGCCGCTTGTTTCATGGCCGAGGCGGTAGTGCGGGTCGTGGTGGCGGCCCCACGCATGAAGCGATTCTTGCGCAGCCGCCTAATACGGTGCAAGGCCAGATCAAGTTTACCGAGCAGGGTGAGGTACTGTCGGCTAAATACAGCAATGTTGAAACGGCAGTGTATGAGCTGTCAGTGGGTTGCACCGGTTTATTGAAAGCTAGCATGGGCCTCATTGAAAAACAGCCCGTCTATGAGCAGGAATTTCTTGAGGCGATGCAAGCATTGGCGCATAGCGGTGAGCAGATTTTTCGCCAGCTCACTGACAATAGTGATGCCTTGATGGATTATTTCTATGAGGCGACTCCTGTCCAGGAGTTTGGCCAGCTTAATATCGGTTCAAGGCCCTCTCATCGTAAGCAGACGGTTAGAGACAAGTCATCGATTCGTGCTATTCCATGGGTGTTTGGCTGGGCGCAGGCGCGACACACCTTGCCGGCTTGGTATGGCATGGGTACCGCGCTGAAGCAATATCGGGAAAAGCATGTGGATGGTAAGACTCAGCTGCGAAAAATGCATCAGGAATGGCCTGCGTTTTATTCTTTGCTAAGTAACACTCGCATGGCCTTATTTAAGGCAGAGATGGATATTGCCCAGGCGTATTCCAAACTGGCAGAGAACCAAACAAACGCGCAAACCATTTATGAGCAGATCAAAGCGGAATATGAATTGACCGTGGCTGAAGTACTCAGCATTGCAGAGCAAAAAAAACTGCTGGAGGATGTGCCGCTGCTGGATTACTCTTTATCGCGCCGTGATCCTTACCTTGACCCACTAAATCATATCCAGATTACGCTGATTAAGCGACACCGTGATTTTCTGGCGAATGAGGGAGACAGTGCTGAATCGCCATGGCTTGAATCATTGCTGCGCACCATCAATGCGATTGCAGCAGGCATTCGTAATACGGGCTAAATAGTCTATGCATTCCGTCATGTGGAATAAAGTGTGATTATCTCTTCAGGTCACTAGCCATTTATGAGTATGCCTGATAAGTTCAACGCACTATTAATATTTATTTATACAAAGTGTAGAGTTCAAAGTGATTTGTCTCTTATCAGTTGTTAAATAAACACACTATTTATTAAGGGAGCACCCTATATGTCCGATTTGAGAGATGCCGCACTTCGTTATCACGCTGAGCCAAAACCAGGCAAGCTGGAAGTGAATATTACAAAGCCTACGGCTACCCAGTATGATTTGTCTTTGGCATACTCTCCTGGCGTGGCAGAGCCATGCTTAGAAATCAAAAACAACCGTGATGATGCTTATAAATACACAGGCAAAGGTAACTTAGTTGGTGTTATTACTGACGGTACTGCGGTGTTGGGTTTAGGCAATATCGGTGCCTTAGCCGGTAAGCCAGTCATGGAAGGTAAGGGCGTATTGTTTAAGCGCTTTGCTGGGATTGATGTGTTTGATATAGAAGTCAGCACAACCGACACGGAAGAATTTATCCAAACCGTTGCTAATATCGCCGACACTTTTGGCGGAATTAACCTTGAAGATATTGCTGCACCGCGCTGTTTTGAAATTGAACAGCGCTTGAAGGAAATGCTGGATATTCCAATATTTCATGATGATCAGCATGGTACGGCGATCATCATTGCAGCAGGTATGATGAATGCACTTAGACTTCAGGGTAAGACGCTTGAAGAAGCCAAAATCGTTTGCTTAGGTGCTGGTGCAGCCGGTATTGCTTCTTCAAATCTTTTGATGGGGATGGGCGCTGACAATCAAAATATTACTTTAATCGATCGTAAAGGCATCATCCATGACGGCCGTGCAGACCTGACTAAAGAAAAGCAGATGTCAGCGGTGACGACTGATAAGCGTACCCTTGAAGAGGCTTGTGAAGGCGCGGATGTCTTTATTGGCTTATCAGGCCCTGATTTAATGACGGCTGATATGCTCAAATCAATGGCGCCTAACCCAGTCGTCTTTGCACTGTCTAATCCAAATCCTGAGATTTCACCAGAGCTTGCGCATGCTACTCGTGATGATTTGATCATGGCTACTGGTCGTAGTGACTATCCTAATCAGGTTAACAATGTATTGTGTTTCCCATTCATTTTCCGCGGTGCCTTAGACGTGCGCGCCAGCGACATTAATTTAGAGATGCAGGTCGCTGTTGTTAAAGCCTTAGCTGACCTAACAATGGAGCCGGTACCACAGTCTGTAATGGATGCTTACGGTAAAACTGAAATGTCGTTTGGTAAAGACTATATTATTCCTACACCACTTGATCCTCGTCTGGCTGAACGGATTCCAGGTGCTGTTGCTCAAGCTGCACGTGACAGTGGTGTGGCAAGAATCTAGGCAGTACCTAACATTTTTTGCTCAATTTTAAAGCCCGCTTAGCGGGTTTTTTTATGCCTGTAATGTGAGCCATCTCTGAATATCTACCGTTTATCGTCACGTCAATTGTTAGCTACAGCTGTTCTGCCATGATCACGCGGTGAGTTGGTGTGATTAATTGCAATCTCACTAAGTTAATGATCGTTACACATTACAAAAGCAAAAATTCCAAGGAGTTATAATGAATAAGGTTGTTCTTACGTCGCTGACTATGTCAGCAATATTAGTACTTTCGGGTTGTTCAAGTTCAGGTTCTAGCCGATCATCTGGTCATGGTGGATATTCTTCGGGTGGAAATTGCCCAGGCTGTGGCGCAGGCAGTTATGCCGTTAAACATGGTCACAACGGCAGACGTTCTAGCGGTGGTAGTGGTGGCGGGAATGGTTCACTCGCAGCAATTGCCGGTGTTGTCATAGTCGGTGGTTTGTTATACAGCGCACTTGATGACGATGACAACTCAAGTAGCCATCAAAAATAGAATAAATTTTAATTATCATTAAAAACAATAGTTTATTTCAAGAAGCCCGCTAGTCGGGCTTTTTTGTTTGTAAAGTAGGGCTATCTTTGAATCTCTACCGCCTGTCACAGCTTTGATTGTCGATTAATCAATATTTCTTCAACATCCAGTCTGATCAGTTGATGCCGGAATGCCCAATCAGTTTTCCGTCTAGCTGGCATGTTTTTGGAATATATAAATTAGCAAAAGCTCTCAAGGAGATACAATGAATAAGGTCGTTCCTACAATTATAGCGATGTCTGCACTGCTAGTCGCTTCTGGCTGTTCAAGTTCAGGTCCAAGCCATTCGTCACATTCTGGTGGTGTCAAGGCTACTCATGTTTCATACACAACCCAATCACAAACTGCTACTTGCGCTAGCTGTGGTCCAGGTCATCATGCAGCCGCACATGCACACAGTAATCAAGCTGGAAATGCATTAAGGCATTCACATGTTGGTGGCTCTGGTCATGCACATAATGGTTATTCAGCAGGCTATGGTTATTCAGCTGATGTGAGTGTTGCTGCAGGTCGTAATGCTGTTGTTAACACGAATACTCGTATTGCCAGTTCAGCTGCTGCTTCTAATGGTAGTGGCGCCTCAACATTGGTGACAATTGCTGGCGCATTATTGGTAGGTGGTTTGATCTATAATGCAACCAAAGACGATGATGATAACAACGGCGGTGGTAATAATGGCGGCGGCGGAGATTGTGGTAGTCCGGGTAAAAAAGCCTGCTAAATTGAGCTAAATAAGCTTCTAATTCATTCATCAGCCGCTATGAACTAAGGTTCATAGCGGCTTTTTTGATTGTAACTAAACAAGAACCCTCGTCACAGTTTCGGGCAGACTATTTTCTATATAAATGGTCTTAATTTCGAAGATGCTTTTCGTTATGAGCCAAATATCGTCACTGAGCTACTAAGTCACGTAATCTAAGTAATATTCTTCGGATACTATGAATCTATTTCATCATTTCCATAGAGTGCTTTATTGCTTATTAATTTATATAAGTGGATTTTCTGTCGCTTATGCAAACGATGATTGGCAAAATATTGAAGCACTTTTGGAAAATGATCAGCACTTAGTCGCTATCGAACAACTTGATGAGAACCTAAAAAACGCAAGCTCTATGCTTGACAATAAAGAGTGGACGCTAATATTGCTTAGAGGCGCAAGGCTTAGGGCCATAGGTGTAAGTCAGGGGGCGGCTATCAACTATCTGCACTATTCTCAGTGGCCTTCAGATAAATTATCACAATCCATTTTAAATCTGGCGCTAGCTAAAGAGTACGAGCAATATTTGATAGGTGCTGATGGACCATTCTCAAATCACACAGCTAGTAAAAAAGAGAAAAAAGCAAACGCCTTCACGCTAACTCAGCTATTTGATGATATCAACCTTCGATACCAACTTGCTTTTGATATCGCTAATGAAAACAACCTTACTATCAAGCAAGCGGAGAGTTACTTAACGCGCGGTGATTATCCCGATGCGGTAAGAGGCAAGCTTGCAGATGTCATTGTTGCCTATTGGCAGCAGTTCTTGGCTGATGATACTTATTGGACTGACCAGCAAAAAAATGACCTGAATATTTTGGATTTATCGCACCTTCTAGACTTTCAGAATCATGAAAGCTTAAAGCATCCTTTATTAAAAGCTAAGCAGCTAAGCAAGCAATCAATAAAAAGACATCAATCAAATGGACGCGCCGAAGCAGTTTTTGAAGCCAAACGATATTATATTCAACTATTAACTCGCCATTTCTCAGATGATAGGCATATTAATCAGCTGAGTGATTTCTTATCTATCCAGCTCACGCAGTTAGGTTCTCAACACCCTTGGTGGACGATGGGGCAGTTTCAGCTGTTGAGTCTAAAAAAGAAGTTAGTACAGCAGCTATCACTGATTGAAATACATGATTTAGCTGTACAAGCGAGTATTATTCATCCGACGTCTCTGGGGACAAAAAAGAGTCAGGAGTTAATCAACGAGCTAGAATTTAGCGAGTACATGATTACTGGCCTACAAAGTAGTGAGTTAAATAAGCCTTCTATAGAAATTGAGTTTAGGAATCTTCAAAAGCTGTACTTTAGGGCTTGGCGGCTTATTGAGCCATTGCCAATACAAATAGATGGTGAGCTTAAAACAAAGATTATCTCAACATTACTTACTAAAGACTCAGAAAGTGAATGGGTAGTAAATTTACCCGACCAATTTGATTTGAGTAAACGCAACATTCAGCACAGTCCGCAGATAAATCGCTATGGGAACTGGTTAATTCTTGCTTCGCCTAAAAAGAACTTTAAAGACACGAAGTCAGGACTTCAACTAATTAGCATGCAGTTTAGTCGGTATGTTGCTAGCGCGGAGTATGTTGATGAGGTGTTTAATGTTGCTGTTTATCAAAATGAAAATGGCTTGCCAGAATCTAATGTCTCAGTCGATTTACTTGCAGTGGAGAATGGTATTGAAACTGTATTATCGACTAATAAAACTGATCAAAAAGGCATCGCGAAGTTCCGACGTGAAACTGATGCGGATCATTTTCAAATCAGCGTTCGTAGCGGTGATGATCGCTTATTGATTGATATTCCTAGTTTATTGCCACTTAAAGACGAGAAAGCATGGTCTCAGCATCAGGCCAAATCGTTGTTAATGACCGATAAAGATTTGTATATTGAGGGTGAGGCTATTCACTGGAGTATCTTAAGTCGTGCGACAGCGGATAAAAGCAGCATAGCAATTATGGCTAATGCTAATCAGAAGGCTTGGATACGGTTTTTTGATGAAAATAACCGCCTTGTTTTTAAGAAGTCGTTTATTACTGATGATGTGGGCACAGCGACGGGAAAGGTAATGCTTTCATGTGATTGTTTGCCTAAATTGTTTGTTAAAAGTGAGGCCACAGGTGCGGCT
>Ga0114956_1003140_pt1 | contig 12818 bp, 11 predicted proteins | sample MaitaG_FD_87304 | JGI IMG/M metagenome (GOLD analysis project Ga0114956, IMG submission 87304) | Marine algal microbial communities from Maine, USA - Maine_Asex2 metaG | ecosystem: Host-associated > Algae > Red algae > Unclassified | place: Maine, USA | collected 2015-01-05 | reverse complement strand
TCCTGGCACTTCTAGTTCCCAGCTTCTATTTTTCACATAATTAATCATGCGATCGGCCATTACCCGAGCCTCTTTATAAAAGTTGTAGTCCTTGTAAGCAACACCATCATCTAACAATTCGGTAATGCTAAGCAAACCAAGCATTATACCCAACAATTGGTCATGACTCATAAAGTTTCCTTGGGCAAAACATTTGTAGTCGCTTTTTAGGCATGAAGCCCCATTGTTAATCACAACCATCATGCTGTCGGTTACATCATCTCTTAAATAAAAACCATTCAAATTCTCCAAACCGTTGTCAAAGCCCAAGGTTGTTTCTGCGTGTTGGTCTAGTCTATCGATTGCGAGCATTGCGCAATACAATTCGTAAAGCGTTTGTTCAGTGCTTTGTTGGTGCTTAGTAAGTAAAACATATTCACTAACTAAAACGGATATGTACTCTCCTAAATTAATGGTAGCATCTCCCCAATTCATTAAACCCATTCCTTCACCTCTTGGGCATTCATACCAACCCAAACAATCGTATTGTGGATTGAAATTACTGGCAGGCAATGACATGCCTGGCCCAATGCCTACCTTCATAAAATTAGTGGTTAAGTTGTTTCTATAGTTCCAATACTTTTCAAGATTTAGGGTAAAAGCGCTATCCGTTTGCGCAAATGATATTGAGTAAGCACATGTTGCCAATCCAATTAGCAATCCAATAAATTTTGTGTAAACACTATTCACTAGGCTCCCAAATGTACTGCCCAGTTTGATCTATATAGCCAATCTTTCGGCCTTGCATTACCAAAGCCACTCCATCATGAAATTGGCCTGCGTAAGTAACTCGCAGGCTTCTAATAACGACATCTCCTTCCTGATTAATGTATTGCCAAATGCTACCCAATTTAACAGGCGCTAAGGCATCTTTAAAATTACCAGCTTTTTGGTAAAATGGTTTTATTTGCAATTCACCAACACTGTTAATGTAACCCCATTTCCCGTTTACGTTAACAGCAGCAAAACCGCCCGCAAATTGTTGCGCTCCTTCAAAAATAGGGCTAGCAACAATGTTCCCATCCGTATCAATAAAGCCCCATTTGCCTTTTATTTGCACAGCTGCCATGCTGTTAGAAAAACTCGTAACGTTATCGTAAATAAAATCAATTACTTGTTCACCTTCATGGTTAATAAAGCCCCATTTGCCACCTTCTTTAGCATCACTTACAGCAGCAAAATTTTCATTAAATGGTCTTGCAAAACCAAAAGTAGGGTTGGTAACCGCCTTCCCCAAAGTGTCAATGTATCCATACTTTCCTTTAAACTTTATTACTGCTCTGTCTTGGCTAAAGTCAATATTGTAATAGTCGGTTTGGTCGGGCATATCAAATACTGCTGGTATAACCACTTTCCCTTTCGGGTTTATGTAGCCAATTTTTTCATCAATTTGTACGGCAGCTAATTCTTGCGAAAATGGCTTAGATCGTGCATATTTTGCGCTAATTACCATCTTTCCTTTTTCATCAATGTATCCATCCTTCTCCTTAACACGCACACTTGCTAACCCATCATGAAAAACCTGAGCATAAGAATATTTAGGTTCAATTACCACTTCACCATTTTCATTTATGTATCCAAACTTATCGTCTTGTCTAATAATTAGCCTTTTTTTACCTCTGTTAATTATCGTTTTGCTAGTTGTTGAATCTTCCTCAACTTTAGCTGAATCTATTTTAGAAACTGCAATACTGTCTTGTGCACTTAATTGGAAAAAAGTTAAAAAGAATATTAGAAACAGGAATAAATACTTGGTCATTCTATGAGGCGGTGTTAGTTAACAATCTATAAATATCAGTTTAAATTTACCAAGCTATAGTACATTTGGTTTTTAACTGACTGTAAGATAGTCATTCACAACTTTTATACCAATTTGAACCCACTAAAAAAATTATTACAGCAAACGGCAGTCTATGGCTTAAGTAGCATTTTTGGAAGGGCGCTTAATTATCTATTGGTTCCATTATATACCAGAATTTTTTCGCAAGCCACCTACGGTATAGTTACAGAAATGTATGCATATGTAGGTTTTTTCATAGTCTTGCTTACCTACGGAATGGAAACAGCTTTTTTCCGATTCATCAATAAAAGAGAAAATAAATACCAAATTTATTCCACTGCGCTAATATCATTAATAGTTAGTAGTAGTGTTTTTTTAGTTATTGCGTTTGCGTTTAAAAATCAAATTGCCAACTTTATTCAGTATCCGCAAAACAGTGAGTACGTAGTTTGGTTTGCAATTATTTTGGCTTTTGATGCCATTGGAGCCATCCCTTTTGCCAAACTGCGGGCAGAAAATAAAGCAGGCAAGTTTGCCCTTATTAAGCTTACTGAAATTGGAGTTAACATTGGGTTAAACGTATTCTTTTTAGTTATTTGTCGCAATGCGGCTGATGGTAGTTTGCTTTCATCTTTTTACAATCCAACAATTGGGGTAGGCTACATTTTTATTTCTAACCTGGTGGCTAGCATAGTAAAAATGGTATTGCTTTTACCAATGTTACAGGCCATTAAAAACGGTTTTAATTCTCCAGTATTTAAGCAAATGTTAAAGTACGCATGGCCGTTAATTTTTGTTGGGCTTGCAGGGGTTGCTAATGAGATGCTCGATAGGACACTGTTAAAATACCTACTGCCTTACGACAATGAAAAAAACATGGCAATGCTAGGTGTTTATGGTGCTTGCTATAAACTTTCCATATTAATGACTTTGTTCAATCAAGCATTTAGGTATGCCGGTGAGCCCTTCTTTTTTAATATGTCAAATGATAAAAATGCCACTAAAATTTATGCCTTAGTGCTAAAGTATTTCACAATATTTGGCGCTTCCATTTTCTTAATAATTACTTGTTATATGGATGTGTTTAAGCACTTTATTGGTAGCGATTTTTGGGATGGCCTAAGCATTGTTCCTATACTGTTATTGGCAAATTTGTTTTTGGGCATAATGATCAATATTAATATTTGGTATAAGCTAACAGATAAAAATTCGATTGGCGCTTTGGTTGCTATTGGCGGTGCATTATTAACTGTTGTACTTAATGTTCTTTGGATCCCAACATTTGGCTATGTTGGCAGTGCATGGGCTACTTTAATAGTTTATGGCTTAATGGCATTGGCAAGTTACCTTTTGGGGCAAAAATATTATCCTGTCAAGTATCCTGTAAGAAAAATCTTGCTCTATTTGGGTTTGGCAATAGGATTGTTTTTCATCTCCAAATTTTTCCACCAAACTTTAGAGGTTAGAGGCTTAAAATATGCAATACAAACGGCATTGGTACTAACCTACTTTTTTGTGGTTTGGATATTCGAGAAAAAGCAGTTGCTAGGTTTTATAAAGAAAACTTAAGCCCTCCAAATTTGATATATTTGCATGCAGTGAAAATTAAGATTCGCAATTCCTCTAATCATCCGCTACCGAGCTATGAAACCATAGCAAGTGCAGGTATGGATTTACGCGCCAATATCGAAAGTTCAGTAGAATTAAAGCCTTTGGAACGTAAGTTAGTACCCACTGGCTTGTCAATTGAATTACCGGTTGGGTATGAAGCGCAAATTAGACCAAGAAGCGGTTTAGCGTATAAAAAGGGAGTTACAGTTTTAAACTCGCCTGGCACAATTGATGCCGACTATAGAGGTGATATTGGCGTTATTCTAGTCAATATGTCTCAACAAAATTTTATAATAAACAATGGTGATCGCATAGCCCAAATGGTAATTGCAAAGCACGAACGTGCAATTTGGGAAGATGCCGAGCTATCTACAACCAAAAGAGGTAGTGGAGGTTTTGGTCACACAGGAAACAACTAAGAATATTTAAATGAATGTAATTATTCCAATGGCAGGTATGGGCAAAAGAATGCGCCCGCACACGTTAACCATTCCAAAACCTTTAATTCAAATTGCTGGCAAACCAATTGTACAACGTTTGGTTGAAGAAATTATGGCAACTTGCAATCAAAAAGCCGAAAACATATGTTTTGTTATTGGAGATTTTGGTAAGGAAGTAGAAGAAAATTTAATAAAAATTGCGGAAGACTTAGGTGCCAAAGGGCATATACGCCACCAAGATGAACCGCTAGGAACAGGTCATGCTATACTTTGCGGAAAAGATTTTATGGAAGGAGATGTTTTTGTTGCTTTTGCTGATACGCTTTTTAAGGCCGACCAAATGGAAATGGACGAAAGCAAAGGTGGAGTTATTTATGTAAAAACCGTTGAAGATCCAAGACCTTTTGGCGTAGTAAAATTGAATGATGAAAACATAATTACTGAGCTTATTGAAAAGCCACAAGAGTTTGTATCTGATTTAGCCATAATCGGCATCTACTATTTTAAGGATGGTGAAATGTTGAAAAATGAAATTCAATATTTGATTGATAACGATATTAAAGACAAAGGCGAGTTTCAATTGACAAGCGCAATGGACAATATGCGAAAAAAAGGCATAAAATTTGTACCAGGTAAGGTTGATGAGTGGTTGGATTGTGGAAATAAAGACAACACATTACATACACATTCACGCGTGTTACATCACATGAATGGATCAATTGAAAATGATGCTGTTTTAGAAAATGCTACCATCATTCAACCAACTTTTTTAGGAAAGAATGTTAAAATAACGAACTCTGTGATAGGTCCTCACGTTTCAATTGGTGATAACAGTGTTATAGAAGACTCAATTATTAAGGCTTCTATAGTGCAAAACGAAAGTATTGTTAAACAAAAAATTCTTAACAATTCAATGATAGGTAATAGCGTTAAGCTGTTAGGAAAAAGTGATGATTTAAATATTGGAGATTACTCTATACAAAATGAAACAACTGCATAAACAATTATTTATTTGCCTTATTGCATTGCTTGCATTTACCACCGTTTTTGCTCAAAAAAATAGTGATAAAAAGCAGCAATTAAGTGATGGTGATGCCATTAAATTCAACAACTTATTTTTTGAAGGAAATAAGGCAAAAATTACAGGCAATTTTGATAAAGCTATTGGCTTATACAAAAGAGCTTTAGAAGTTAACCCCAATTCGGCACCCACTTTGTTTGAATTGGGTAGAATGCATTATCAAGAAAATAAATTTGATGATGCCTTAAAGTATGTTGAGAAAGCGGTAAAAATTAACGGTACTAATAAATGGTACTTAGTTTTTTTAGCAGAAGCTCAATCGGCCAAAAATGATTATGAAGGCGCTGCCGAAACATTTGAAACTTTATTAGAGCTTCACCCCAATGAATATGAAAATTACTTTGAGCACGCTTATGCTTTAATTAAAAATGAAGACTATAAAGGTGCCATTGCAGTTTATGAAAAGTTGGAGAAGCGAATGGGCAAAACGGAAGACATTGTTCAGCAAAAGAAAAAATTATACTTAAGATTAAATAAGTTTGATAAAGCGGTTGAAGAAGTAGAGGAGTTGATTGATGACAGTCCTTTTGAACCACGCTATTACGGCATTTTAGCAGAGCTGTATGAAGACAACGATATGCCAGAAAAGGCATTGGAAGTTTACGAAAAATTGATGGAGGTTGATCCAGGAAATCCAATGGGTTATTTATCCTTAGCCGAGCATTACAGGTTGGCGGGTGATGAAGAAAAATCAATGAAATACCTATCCAAGGCTTTTGAAAATCCTGGAGTTAATATTGACATTAAAGTGCAACTGTTGTTCCCTTACTTTAATTATATAGGAGTTGATAAAGCCAAAACTGATAAGGCAATTGAAATGACCGAAATGATGATAAAAGCGCATCCTGATGATGCCAAATCATATTCAATTGCAGCAGACTTTTTATACAATACTGAGCAGTTTGAAGAAGCGCTTATCAATTACAATAAAGCCAAAGAGCTTGACAATAGTAAGTATCAAATTTTTGAACAAATATTGTTTATCAATGCAAGGCAAGAGCAATATAAAGAAATGCTTAATACAAGCAAGGAGGCAATGGAGTTGTTTCCAAACCAACCAATGGCTTACCTATTTAATGGAATAGCGCAAACACAAAAAAAGAAATACGAATTAGCAAATGGTAGCCTAAAAAAAGGACTACCAATGGTAGTTGATAACAAAGCGCTTAAGGCAGAATTTTTATCGAAAATTGGCGAAAATTACAATGCGTTAAAAGAAGAAGAAAAAAGTGATGAGTATTTTGATAAGTCGTTAAAATTAGTGCCTGATAATGCGGTTGTTTTAAACAATTATAGCTACTACATTTCATTGCGAGATGACGGAGATTTAGATAAAGCAGAAGAGTTAATCAAAAGGGCAATTAAATTGGAGCCAAATCAATCTTCTTTTGAAGATTCGTATGGATGGGTTTTATATAAAATGAAACGCTATGATGAGGCCCAAGAATGGATCGGCAAAGCAATGGCCAATGGAGGTGATGAAAGTGCAGTAATTTTGGAACATTACGGTGATGTGCTATACCAATTGGGTAATAAAGATGAGGCATTGGAGTATTGGTTAAAAGCCAAAGCCAAAGGTGGCAAGTCAGAATCACTTCTCAAAAAAATTGCTGATAAGTCTTTGTAAATACAATTTCAACTCAGTTATAATCCATATTGAGCCATTTGCATCAACGAATGTTGTCGAAATAGGATGACTTAAGATAACAAGTAAAATAGGATGATTAAATTTTTAGTAACAATTATACTCTTAAGTATTCTATTCGGAGCCTGCGGTCCAGGTAAAAAATTGGGTGATTCAACGGCAAAATCTGCTCAATTAGGCAAAGTTGTAACTAGTTTAAAACAACCCGTTGCTTTTGATTATTGCAGCGCTCGCATCAAAACAACAGCTTCAACACCTGAAAATAAACAAACAGTTACCGTAAATGCGCGCATTAAAATGGATAGCGTTATTTGGATGTCATTTTCAAAGTTTGGCATTGAAGGCGCAAAAGCATTAATTACGCCCGATAGTGTTTATTTGATAGATAGAATTAATAAAGAATACATTATCAAGCACATCTCATTTATTGAAACAATGATGGGCCATAATGTAGACTTTACTACACTACAAAGCTTAATTGTTGGAAAACCCATCTATTTTGAAGGCGAAAATGTGAAGATATTTGAATCTGATGATGAGTCTATAGGCATAATTGACCAATTAGACAGTTATACTAATAAAATTTGGGTGACCACCAACGATTTGCTTTTGCAAAAAATGGAAATAACCCAAACTGGAACAGACACATCAATAACAGCAATTATTGGCGACTATCAATTAGTGGAAGGTCAAAATTTTCCGCATGATAGAACCATAAAACTAAAAGCTGAAACGTTATATGAATTGGATGCAACATATTCAAGAGTCAGTTTTAAAGGTCCATTGGACTTCCCTTTTAGGGTTAGCGAAAAATACAAGGTTATTCGTTAAGCCTCTTTGCGTCATCATTTTATTGGCATTTTCTACCGTTACTTATTCTCAAAGTAAAAAAGACTTACAGCAAAAAAGGCAAAACCTTTTAAGTGAAATTTCTTTGGCCGAAAAGCTAATAAAGAAAGCACGAACTAGCCGTTCCACTTCAGTAGCGCAACTAGCAACCATAAAAAAACAAATTGAAAATAGAGAGTTGCTAGTTAATCAATTGAGCACTGAAGTCTCTTCAATAAAAGATGAAATCTCTCAAAACGAAAGAGAAGTTGAAGGGTTGGAAGCCAATATTAAAAGGCTAAAAGAAGAGTATGCACAAATGATTTATTTCGCATACAAGCACAAACATGCTACCAATAAATTAACCTTTTTGTTTGCTGCGGATGATTTTAAAATAGCTTACAACCGCTTGCGTTACATGCAAGAAATTGACGAGCACCGTAAAAGAAAGTCAGCATCTATAGATAGGAGTAAGCAGTTAATTGTAACCAAGGTAGAAGATTTAAAAAATCAACAAATACAAAAAGAACAACTATTAACTACCCAAACCGAGCAAAAAGCCAAGTTACAGGGTGAAAGAGCACATAAGGATAGAGTTATTGAAGGCTTAAAGTCAAATGAAAAGGAGTTGCTAGCAGACATAAAACAAAAAAGAACCAATGCTAGCAAACTAAACGCTGCAATTGAAGATGCAATTAGACAAGAAATTATGTTGGCGAAAAAGGCAGCTGAGGAAGAAGAGGAAAAGCAACGTAAACTAGCGGCAAAAGAATATGCTAAAGCTGTCGAAAAAGCAGAAGGTGTTGATGTTGCTAAAGTAGAAGAGAAAACTGCCGAACAAAAGAAACCAATAAGAGTTGCTACAAGATATATGGCAACGCCAGAAGCCGCAGCATTAACTTCATCATTCTCCGGCAGTAGAGGCAAATTGCCATGGCCTGTTGAAAAGGGAATAATTACAAGTTCATTTGGTGAACATGCACACCCAGTTTTAAGTAAGGTTAAGGTAAAGAACAATGGAGTAAACATTGCAACCGAGCAAGATGCATTGGTTAGAGCGGTTTTTAAAGGCAAGGTAGTTTCCGTAGTATTTAATCCAGGGTTTCAAAAAGCCATTATAGTTAAGCATGGCGATTATTTTACCGTGTACAGCAATATGAAAGAAACTTTTGTAAAAGCAGGTGACGAAATAAGCACTAAAGAAGCTTTAGGTACGGTGTTTACTGATTTAGATGCAGCAAAAAGTGAGGTGCATTTTGAGGTTTGGAAAGGCACCACCCAACTAAATCCACAAAGCTGGATTTTTCAGAATAGTTATTTGTAATTGAATTATCTGATTAATGGCTTTTAAATCCTTTGAGATTTAACATATATACTCAAACTTTTATTCATTATCTTTACAGTCTAAAATACTAAGCATGTCAGTATTATTATTTGGTTTACCCGGTGGATGGGAATGGATTGTTATTGTTGCAGCCATTCTGCTTTTTTTTGGTGGAAGAAAAATTCCTGAGCTAATGAAAGGCATTGGTAAAGGAGTGCGCGAGTTTAACAGCGCAAAAGCCAACATTAAAGATGAGTTAGAAAAAGGCATGAAAGAAGAAGAAGCCGCCAAAGAGTAAATCCATCTTGAAAAATTACACTCGATTTTCTCAGGTTCAAAACGACCTGAAATCAGGAAATATAACCTGCACAGAAATTGTTGCTTATTACCTGAAGCAAATTGAAGCCAACAAACATTTAAATGCATTTATCAATGTGTATGCTGATGAGGCAGCGCAATTGGCTAAACACGTTGACGAAAAAATTGCCAATAACACAGCTGGTAAATTAGCAGGGTTGGTAATTGGTGTTAAAGATGCTATTTGTCAAAAAGGCAAGGGCATTCAGGCATCATCTAAGATGTTAGAGGGTTATATTTCTCCGTTTACAGCAACGGCATTGCAAAGATTGTTAGATGAAGATGCCATTGTAATTGGTAACTTAAGTTGTGATGAGTTTGCAATGGGTTCAACCAACGAGTTTTCAACTTATGGTCCAGTATTAAATGCTGCCGATAACACAAAAGTGCCTGGTGGTTCATCAGGTGGTTCAGCAGTTGCAGTGCAAGCAGGCTTGTGCCATGCAAGTTTAGGTAGCGATACTGGTGGGAGTGTACGCCAACCAGCAGCTTTTACAGGCACCTACGGTTTCAAACCTAGTTATGGTCGTATTTCACGTTATGGCCTAATAGCTTATGCTTCTTCATTCGATCAAATAGGCACTTTTACCAACTCGGTTGAAGATGCTTCTTTGTTATTTGAGGTTATGGGTGGTATTGATTCAATGGATGCTACAACTTCTAGCAAACCAATGCCAGTATTAAGTAATTTGGAATATGGCAAAAAGGCCACCATTGGCATTTGTAAAGATGTTATGGAACATGAAGCACTTTCGCCTGAAGTGAAAAAAGCGGCAGAAGCATTCATAGAAAGATTAAGAAATGACGGTCATACAATAGAAGAATTTAGCTTTTCATTGCTCGATCAAATGGTGCCAACATACTATGTAATTACCACCGCAGAAGCTTCAAGTAACTTAGCAAGGTATGATGGGGTGCGTTATGGTTATAGAGCAGAGAAGCCTGAAAATTTGGAAGACCTATATAAAACTTCTCGCTCAGAAGGATTTGGCACTGAAGTTAAACGCAGAATAATGCTAGGAACATTTGTGCTAAGCTCAGGGTATTATGATGCTTATTTTACGAGAGCCCAAAAAGTTAGACGATTAATTACTGACCAAACCAACGATTTGTTTAAGCAATTCGATTTTATTGTAAGCCCAACAACACCAACGGTAGCTTTTGATATAGGAAGAGAAAAAACAGATCCAACAGAAGCATATTTGGCCGATTTGTTTACCGTCCAGGCAAACTTAGCGGGCATACCGGGCATTTCAATCCCATTTGCAAATTCATCTAATAACTTACCAATAGGCATGCAAGTTATGGCTGCCAAATACAATGAGGCAGAGTTGTTGTCATTTGCATCTACTCTGTTAGCGGTTGAGGCTTAATAATTGTAAAATTCATGTAAAATAAAATTGGGTCAATACCAAACCCATCTAATTTAGAGTTATTAAATTAGTGCACTTTCAGCATCTTACAACTATGAATATCAAACTCAGTTTAATCCTACTAATAATAACTACATTACTTTTTTCATGTAAAAATGAGCAAAGTGGCAATAGTCAATTCGAAAGGGTAAAGCCTGCAATGCTTCCTACTTCTTATGGAAATATAGATCAAGCAATTATTATTGCTGATAAAGATTATATGAATGGAAAATTAGGTAAAGCACTGGAAGAAAAATTGAATAGAAATTATCCATTGCTACCGCAAGCTGAGCCAATAATGGACTTCAAGGCACATGCCTTTAAAGATTTTGATAAACGCAAAAGGGAATATAGAAATATCATTATAGTATCAGACTTAAAGGGCGAAAGTGAGCTAAGCAAATTTGTAAGAGCTGCAATTGGCGAAAAAAACCTTGCAAAGGCACAAAATGATCCTTTGTTTTTCACCACTGCAGTTAAAGATATATGGGCACGTAACCAACAAGTGGTATTTGTATTTGGGCAAGATGTAGATATAATTACCAGCAGTATTGAGCAAAATGGAAGTCATGTTCTAGCAATAGTTGAGCTCTTTGAAAGACAAAAAGTAAAAGAAGCAGCATATGCAAATGGAATTGACAACCAATTAACTGATGAGGTTTATAAGAAATTAGCTGTTTTGGTTGATATACCCATGGGATATAAAATTGCTTATGAAGATGCCAACACCATTTGGTTGAGGTATGATGGTGAGCCGAAAATTACAAGCAACATAATAATTCATCAAAGAAAAGCAGCGAAATTTGGAGAAATTGAAGATACGCGTTATTTGCTGCGCAACGAGTTGGGTGGGATAGTTCATAGCTCTTTAAAAGACGATTTTATGAGAACGGACACCATAATTCCTCCAGAAATTGACAAAATTTTTAGCACCAAGTATTTAATCACTCGAGCTAGAGGGTTGTGGCGTTTTAATAAAGATTTTTCGGGTGGGCCATTTACCAATCACAGCTTTATTGAGAAAGAAAGCCAAAGACTAATTATGTTAGATGGTTTTGTATTAGCTCCAGGCAAAAAGAAAAGACTGCCAATGCGTAAAATTGAATCAATCTTTTTAACTGCGCGATTTTAAGGCAATGTTGCAGGCATAGCAGGCCCAAAGGCCTGCACAAAAACTTTTAGAATAACAACCAATCTTTCATTGAATATCCTTTAGGGTTGTTAGCCGATTAAGTAAGCGCTGAAACCAAGTGCCATCAGAACTTAATTATGACGTTCGAAAGAGAAACATGCAATTTTCTTTGCTTAAAGTTTCAACCGTAGTTGCTCTTGTAAAGGCTGTTAAACGCCACAGTTTTAATCAACCCAAACTCTTTTCACCTTTCAATTCTCCAGTAGTATCTAGCTCCTCTTTAACACCCCACATTTCCGAAAACCAATAAACGGGCATGGCTAAATTTCCTAATAGAAATATCATCACAATCCATAAAATCTTCATGCCCATGTCCAACCGTGCATTTTTAACAATATGAACCATGTAAACTACCAGCAGCACCATTCCTATTACGCTCAATACTATTGAAGCTACTATCACGGGTGCCATAAAAGACATTAGGGTGGCAAAATCTGGCTCGCCGCTAGAGGCTTCAATCTGCTCTATTATTTGTACACCTTCCAAAATTACCCAAGCCACTAACATTAATGAGAGTATTAAAGGCACAACAGTAAATACGCCTATGAGTATTTTTTGGTTTTTACTTAATTTCATATGGGTAATAAAAATATATAAGGCTTTGGTATTGTGCAGGTATTTTCGACCAAACTTTAACCATTAAAGACAAGTTATTATCTTACTACACTTAAAACATTTCGTAAACATGCCTAAACCCCTTTACACGCATACATTTTATTAGTATTTTTGCCAATAAGAATCGAACAGCTAAAAAACCCGAATAATAACCACTAAAACAACCTTATAGCACCACATCTACTCTTTTAAGATTTAAACTTTAATTTTTAATACACTACCGTGATAGCGTACGTGCAAGGCAATATTGCATATAAGTGTCCAACTTATGTGATTATAGACTGTGGTGGTTTGGGGTACCAAATCAACATTAGCTTATATACCTATAACAAAATTGAAAAGGCAAAACACTGCAAATTGTTTACCTATTTTCATGTTAAGGAAGATTCACATACACTTTTTGGCTTTGCAGATGAGTTAGAACGAGAGTTGTTTCAAAAATTAATTTCGGTTAAAGGTGTTGGTCCAAGTACAGGTAGAATGGTACTTTCAAC
>Ga0114956_1003139_pt1 | contig 12823 bp, 9 predicted proteins | sample MaitaG_FD_87304 | JGI IMG/M metagenome (GOLD analysis project Ga0114956, IMG submission 87304) | Marine algal microbial communities from Maine, USA - Maine_Asex2 metaG | ecosystem: Host-associated > Algae > Red algae > Unclassified | place: Maine, USA | collected 2015-01-05 | reverse complement strand
CTTTACAGTTTTACGAATAGCCACCAAATTACTTAACAAACCTTCCAAATTATCTAAATGCAGCATATTAGCTCCGTCGCTTTTAGCATTTGCAGGATCAAAATGCGTTTCTATAAATAAACCATCTACGTTATTTACAATACCAGCTCTTGCAATAGTCTCTATCATATCTGGTCGTCCGCCTGTAACACCAGCACTTTGATTTGGCTGTTGTAAAGAATGCGTGACATCTAAAACCGTTGGTGCATATTGACGCATCGTCGGAATACCTCTAAAATCTACAATCATATCTTGGTAGCCAAACATCGTGCCTCTGTCTGTAATCCATGCCTTTTCATTACCTGCATCTTTCACTTTTTGTACAGCGTGTTTCATGGCTTCAGGACTCATAAACTGTCCTTTTTTCAAATTGACTACTTTTCCTGTTTCTGCAGCAGCAACGACCAGATCTGTCTGACGTACTAAAAATGCAGGGATTTGCAAAACATCGACATATTCTGCAGCCATGGCAGCATCAGATGCTTCGTGTATATCGGTTACTGTAGGCACATCAAACGTTTCAGAAACTTTTCTCAGAATTTTTAAGGCCTTTTCATTTCCTATTCCTGTAAAACTATCTATTCTACTTCGGTTTGCTTTCTTGAAGCTACCTTTAAAAACGTAAGGAATGTTGAGTTTGTCTGTTATAGAGACAACTTTTTCAGCAATACGTAGCGCCATATCTTCACCCTCAATAGCACATGGGCCACAAAGCAAAAAGAAATTATCAGAATCAGTGTGTTTTAATTTTGGAATATTTGTCAAAATTTTTGGCTTAAAATTAAATTTCAAAGATACAATTTGCTAAAAGAATAAACTAATAAACAAGTCAACTCATCAACTCAATTTTAAAACACCTTTTTAATACTATTCCTAACAATCCAAAGTGACATTATAAAGTTGCCGACAACGAGTAGCCCTCCGTAAAAGAGTAATTTTTTCGAGGATTCCGTCCATTGTACTATATTTAGTAAATCAGATAAATAAGCGAGAATTAAATAGGATGAGAGGCAAACAAACACAATGCCTAAGGAGAAATTTAATTTTCTACTTGGTTTTATGAGCTGCCATAAAAAAGGAATACCAAATAATAAAATTGGATATGCCGAAATACCATCACTTTTATTAACATCTGTAAACCAATATACAATTACGGATATAAAATAAAAATAGGGAACAAATTTGGTGTACTTGCTAATTATATGCATCTGTTATTGTTTTAGGGTTCAGACGTAAATAGCCCAATTAGCGATTGGTTTTTAGGGTAGGCTCTTTACTATTAATCAAATTTATAACGACAAGGTACAAACTCAAATTGCTCATATATTAAATTATAACATATAATTAACGAAATGAGGATAATTACACGTACCTTTGCGCGCTTAAAATCTGCATTAGTTATGGCTAAGATTAAAAATATCGCAATTATTGCGCACGTCGATCACGGAAAGACCACTTTGGTAGATAAAATTATGTATCACTGTCAATTATTTCGTGAAAATGAAAACACAGGTGATTTAATTCTAGATAATAACGATTTGGAGCGTGAAAGAGGTATTACTATTACTTCAAAAAACGTGTCCGTTGTTTATAAAGACACTAAAATAAATGTTATTGATACACCTGGTCACGCCGATTTTGGGGGAGAAGTAGAACGTGTGTTAAATATGGCTGATGGTGTTTTACTATTAGTTGATGCTTTTGAAGGTCCAATGCCGCAAACACGTTTTGTATTGCAAAAAGCGATTGATCTAGGTCTAAAACCTTGCGTAGTAATAAATAAGGTTGATAAGGAAAATTGTACGCCAGACGAAGTACACGAAAAAGTATTTGACTTAATGTTTGAGCTTGGAGCAGAGGAGTGGCAGTTAGATTTTCCAACGGTTTACGGTTCAGCAAAGAACAATTGGATGAGTGATGATTGGCAAAACGAAACCGAAAATGTAGAACCATTGTTAGATATGGTTATTGAGCATATTCCTGAACCAAAAATTGAAGAAGGTACAACACAGATGTTAATTACATCTTTAGATTTTTCTTCATTTACAGGTCGTATTGCAATCGGAAGATTAACACGTGGAAGCTTAAAAGTTAACCAACAGATTTCTTTAGTAAAAAGAGACGGTTCAATAGTAAAAAGTAAAATTAAGGAGCTACATACCTTTGAAGGCTTAGGTCGTATAAAAGTAGAAGAAGTGCAAACAGGCGATATTTGTGCTATTGTAGGTTTAGAAGGTTTTGAAATTGGTGATACTGTTGCTGATATAGAAAATCCTGAAGGGCTTAAAACAATTGCTATTGATGAGCCAACAATGAGTATGTTATTTACTATAAACGATTCTCCTTTCTTTGGAAAAGATGGAAAGTTTGTAACATCTCGTCATATTAAAGACCGTTTAAATAAAGAGTTAGAAAAGAACTTAGCATTACGTGTTGAAGAAACTGATAGTGCAGATAAGTTTATGGTTTTTGGTCGTGGTGTATTGCATTTATCGGTATTAATAGAAACGATGAGACGCGAAGGTTACGAACTACAAATTGGGCAGCCACAAGTAATCATTAAGGAAATAGATGGTGTAAAATGTGAGCCGTTTGAAGAAATGACAATTGATTTACCAGAACACGTTTCAGGTAAGGCGATAGAAATGGTGACGTTGCGTAAAGGCGATATGTTAAGTATGGTAGCAAAGGGAGACCGTATGGTATGTGAATTTTTAGTGCCATCTCGTGGTATAATTGGTTTGCGTAATCAATTGCTTACAGCAACTGCTGGTGAAGCGATTATGGCACACCGTTTTAAAGAATATTTACCTATGAAGGGTGGCATTCCAGAACGTCAGAATGGTTCTTTAGTATCTATGGAAAACGGACAGGCAATTCCTTACTCAATCGATAAATTACAGGATAGAGGTAAGTTTTTTGTAAATCCAGGAGAAGATATTTATGGAGGTCAGGTGATTGGTGAAAACTCACGAGGAGATGACATGGCAGTTAATGTTACTAAGACTAAAAAGTTGAGTAATGTACGTTCGTCTGGTGCAGATGATAAAGCTAAGATTGTACCTGCAATTAAATTTAGTCTAGAAGAAGCTTTAGAATATATTCAGAAAGATGAGTATGTTGAGGTTACTCCAAACCATATAAGATTGCGTAAAATCTTTTTAAGTGAAGTAGATCGAAAGCGTAATAAGCATACATCCTAAGCTTAGAACTTATATAATTTTAAAAAGAGAAATACTGAAACGTGTTTCTCTTTTTTTATTTTAATTTTGAAGTTGAAACAAAAATGACATGAAGTTTCTAGATCGATTTTTAAGAGATTGGCGCATAAAGATGACCAAACCTTATGTAAGAACACATGATAAAGTTCTCGATGTTGGTTGTTTTGATGCTACACTATTTGAAAAATTATCGACTAAACCCATAACAGAAAGCATTGGTTTAGATCCTTTGCTAGAAGAAACGATTCAAACTAAATATTATACGTTATTACCTGGAAAATTTCCTAATGATTTACCCGAAGATAAAACCTTTAATTGTATAACTATGTTGGCTGTTTTAGAGCATATGCCTACAGCAGAGCAGCTTCAACTTAATGCCAATTTTTATAAGTATTTAGAATCTAAAGGTCGTGTAATAATTACAGTTCCATCACCATTTGTAGATCACATTTTATGGGTATTGTCTAAACTTAGATTAATAGATGGGATGTCTTTAGAAGAACATTATGGTTTTAAAGCTAAGGACACACCAAATTTGTTTCATAAAAGTCAGTTTAAACTCATAAAACATAAATCCTTTCAATTGGGTCTCAATAATTTATTTGTTTTTGAAAAACTAATGTAACGCTAGAAGTTTTATATCTTTACAAAAATATACAAAAATGACATTTCTTTATTTCGATCCTGGTTTAGGAGCTATGATAATTCAAACTATTATAGCAGCAGTTGCAGGCGTGATTCTATTTTCTAAAAACTTAATGCACAAAATCAAGGTGTTTTTTGGAATGGCAAAGCCAATTGAAGATGATGTTTTTGATGATATTGAAATTAAAGATTCTGACGTAGAAAACAATAATTCTAGTGAACGCTAAAAACGCGCATTCGTCTTCATTTAGAGATCCCTCTGGTTATGTTTTTATAGATAACGGAGACATTAAAAGAACTATCCTTCCTATTTATTTTAAACAATATAGAGCACTTAATGATAATGGTTTTTATAATACATTGTTTCAAAATGAACTATTGATTCCACATAAAGAACTTTCAAGCTCTGACGAGGAAATTATTATCAAAGCTGAAAAAATTCCCTTTATAACTTATCCTTATGAGTGGAGTTTTAATATGTATAAAGAAGCGGCTTTATTAACCTTAAAGCTTCAAAAATTTAGTTTAGAAAATGGTTTCTCATTAAAGGATGCTTCTGCTTTTAATATCACATTTTATAACGGGAAAGCTATTTTTATTGATACGTTATCTTTCGATTTTTATAAAGAAAATACTCCTTGGCGCGCTTACAAACAATTTATAACTCATTTTTTTGGACCCTTAGTTTTAGCACATTATCACGGTGCGCAACAGCTAAAGCTAATCAGTAATTTTATTGATGGGATTCCTGTAAAAATGATAAGTTCTATGTTGCCTTTTAAAACTAAATTAAGCCCAACATTATATTCTAATATTCACTTATTGGCAAAATTAGAAGACAAACATAATGAAGACTATGAAGGAGAATCAAAAGAAGCTTCCTTATCTAAGCAAGGGCAACTTAATATCATTAAAAGTCTATACGATTATATTAAAAAACTAGACTTAAAAGAACAGTCTGAATGGGGAAATTATTATAATAAGACCAATTATACAGACGATGCTTTTACAAAAAAATCGGATATTATAAATACTTGGGTCAACACCATACAACCAAAATCTTTAATTGATGTTGGTGGTAACGATGGCACATTTGTAAGAAAGCTAAACAATCAGGCTAAAATAGCTTTGGTTTGCGATATAGACAACAACGCGGTAGATTTTAATCATAAAACTATGAAGCTTAACAAGGAGCAATTTATGCTTCCTTTTGTGCTCGATGTTTTAAATCCGTCAGCTGGTATTGGACTAAACAATAAGGAGCGCGATTCTTTTTTAAATCGCATTAAAGATTTTGCTCCAGACGTTACTTTTGCTTTAGCGGTAATACACCACATGTCATTATCTGGTAATGTACCTTTTAGCCAATCAGCTAAGTTCTTTAGTTCATTTTCCAAGTATTTAATTATTGAATTTCCAAAACGCAATGATTCTTGGGTTCAAAGGCTTTTAAACAATAAAGCTGATTTTAAGAGTCACTTTGATTTTTATAGTCAAATGAATTTTGAAGTCGCTTATTCTAAATATTTTAATATAGAAAGTAAGGAATTAATTGAGTCATCAGAACGTGTTTTATATCTATTAAAAGCTTTATGATTAATGGATTACGAAAGTTTATTGCGGGTTATGTAAATAGTGAAAAGCAATTCCCTACGCTTGCAGCAATAGCCTCAGGTTTTTATCCATTATTACATTACTATAATGGTAATTTTTTAATGGTTAACTCATGGCCACAACTAATATGGTTTTTTTCGATATTTATTATTATTCCTATTTTAATTTTCAACATAGCTGCTTTTTTGGTGAGAACTTTATCTGTATTTAAACCTATTAAGCCTTATGTTTTAGTTGGTCTAAATAGTTTCACTTTTGGAATATTATCATTATTTATTACTATCGGATTAACAAAAAAAAGTATTCTTATAATTGGGTTAATTGCAATTCTTTTAATGGTTCTGCTTTATAAGCATATAAAAAAAGTTGTACTTATTCAGTTAATGTTAAGTGCACTTAGCTTAGGTTTTTTTATTCCAAAGGTTATTAGTTATTTGAGTTATTCAGATCAATGGATGCAACTTACTGATGGTATAGATGACACAGTGCTTAAAGAGGTACCCAACATATATGTAATTCAACCAGATGGATACGTTAATTTTTCGGAAGTAGAGAAATACCCATATGATTATGATAATTCTCTATTTAGAACTTATTTAGAGGATAATAACTTTAGTGTATATGACCAAAACAGAAGCAACTATTTTTCTACCTTAACATCAAATGCCTCCATGTTTGCGATGAAGCATCATTACTACATGAATCACTTAGATCCCGACAAATCTCATTATGATTATCGTAAAGGTTTGGCAGGAGATAATAATGCTATCAATATACTCAAGCAGAATGGCTATAAGACTTTTATGCTGTTAGATTATCCTTATATAATTATAAATAGACCTAAGCAGGTATTAGATTATATAAATTATGATTACAATACCATGAGCTATATAGGTAATCAATGGAAAGGTAAAGAACCGTTAGACACTTTAGAAGATCTAATTAAAACCAACGAAGAATCTTCTAACTTTTTCTTTATTGAAAAAATATCACCAACTCATATTGAAAATTTAAAAGCGAACAGTAAAGGAATAGAAGGTGAGCGTTTAGCCTATTTAGAGCGTTTAGAACAAAGTAATATTTGGTTAAAGAAAACCATTGCAACTATACTAAAGCATGATTCTAATGGTATTATCATTTTAGTTTCAGACCATGGTGGCTATGTAGGTTTAGAATCGGCAGAGGACCTTTATGCTAAAATTGATGATGCAGAGCTTAAAAGGTCCATTTTTTCTTCATTACTGGCTATAAAATGGTCCAATCACAAAGTGGCTAATATTAATAGTGAAATAAAAACTAATGTAAATTTATTTAGAGTTTTGTTTGCTCATCTGAGTAAAAATAAATTTTTACTAGAAAATAGAGAAGAGGATAAAAGTTATATTAGTATCAATAATGGATCTCATAAGGGTGTGTTTGAGTATTTTGATGGAAATAATTCATCTGTTTTCAAAATTAAAGAATGAGACTTAAAAAGGGTGTTATAAATTATCTAAACAATCAAAAACAATACCCAACTGTAATTGCAATTGCTTCAGGTCTTTACCCAATGCTCTATTGTTATTCTAAGAATTTTTCACTAGTAAATTCGGTGAGTCATTTTATTTATTTTACTTGTATTTTTATCGTAATTCCTGTAGTTCTATTTAATCTTGTCAATTGGTTTCTAAAAAAAATGAATTAGAAAAACATAGTCTATTTATTCTAGCAACTCTTAATGTATTTATGTTTCTATTTCTAATCAAAACTATTACTTACTCTAGTGCTCAGCGTAAAATATCATTACTTGTAGTTGTTTTATATTTTTTATTCGCTTGGTTTTTAAGAAGGTATTTAAAGAGGTTGGTCGTTTTACAGTACTTATGCTTTATTAAGTTTTAGTAGTTTACTGTTTATTATTTATACTAATTTGACCATTTCTAATGGTTGGCAGAAACAACTAGATTCGATAAAGCGCACAGTTTAAGAAAAAACCAGACGTATATGTTATTCAACCAGATGGCTATGTTAATTTTTCTGAATTAAGTAAAGGTTTTGATAATTACGATAATTCACAGTTTGAATCTTTTTTAGAAGAGTCTAGTTTTACCATGTACCCTATTTTAGAAGTAATTACTCTACCACCTTATCGTCTAATTCATCCTTTTTTATGATGAGACATCATTATTATAATAACCGTATTTCTAATTACGAGCTTTATAATGCTAGAAATATGATTGTCTCTAATAACCCAGTTCTAGATATTTTTAAGGCTAATAATGATAAGACTTATTTTATCACAGAAACAGGATATATGATGTTTAATAAGCCTAAAATGGGTTATGATTATTGTTACTTTAGTTATAATGACATTCCTTATATAAGACCAGGAATAACAGATCCTATTGATATAAAAAATGAATTGTCGGTCTCAATCTCTGAGAACATAGATCAGCCAAAGTTTTCCTTTATACAAATGCTAAAACCATGGCATATTAAGAGTAAGTCGTCTAACTCTAGTAACGATAAAAATATTGAAAAAAAAACGGTTAGAAAATTTAGAGAAATCTAATGATATGTTAACCGAGACCATCAAATTAATTAAAGAAAAAGATAAAAATGCTTTGATTATTATTATGGCAGATCATGGTGGTTACGTTGGAATGAATTATGCTGGTGAAAGCGATACAATGACTACAGATAGAGATTTAATCTATTCCATTTTTAGCAGTCAGTTATCTATTCATTGGCCTAATAATGATAAGCCAGATTTTAATGAAAAATTTAAATCTTCAGTTAATGTATTTCGTTTATTATTCACGTATCTATCTGAAGATGAAACCTATTTATCTCAACTACAACCCGATTTGAGTTATAAGGTGTTGAGAGAAGGTGTTTCTCAAGGCATTTATGAGTATATTGATACAGAAGGCAAAATTATACTCAGAGAACATCAATAATTAGCTATTACTTTTTAATCCTAAAACGCTAAAAAATAAGCTGAACAAAATAGTTTGAATGCCTAGTTGTAATGCTGTTATAGCTGGTATAATTAATCTTAAGGTTGTACTTGTGTCTAAGATTCCATAGTCTGTTGCACTCCAAGATGATAGCCCTTTAAAACTTAAAAACATACCTATTAATACCAGCACAAAACCAATGATAAGTCCTTTTTCAAGATTTATAATTTTAAAAAGTGAGTTGTAGCGATTCGATTTTGGAAGCAGTTGGTTTTCAACTGCAAAAATCTTTGTTAAGCCATAAAATATAATAAATTGAAATCCAACCAGTAAAAATGCAGATGTGTATAATAATGTATGCACATCTAATGTAAATGCTTCAAATTTTAATGGTCTTATAATTAGAAGTGTGGACAGTATAAATCCAATTAATGAGAGTAAAATTCCAGGATAGAGAAATAACCAGTTTGGTGCATATAACATTAAAAAGCGTAAGTGCCTCCAACCATCACTCCATGTTTTAAGATGTGGTTTTCTGGTACGACCATCTTTGTGCAGTTTTGTTGGGACTTCGGTAATTGATAGATTATGTAACTTAGATTTCACAACCATCTCAGAGGCAAACTCCATTCCAGAAGTTTTTAAATCCATAGTCTGGTAAGCTACTTTAGAAAAACCTCTTAAGCCGCAATGAAAATCTCCAATATCAATATTAAAAAAAAGACGTCCAATAAAAGACAACACAGGATTGCCCAAATATTTGTGTAAAAATGGCATCGCATCTTTTTCAATACCGCCTTTAAAGCGATTGCCCATAACCAAATCATTGCCGTTTCTTAGTGCAGTTAAATACGGCATTAGGTTAGAGAAATCGTAACTATCGTCAGCGTCTCCCATAATAACGTAAGTACCGTTTGCAGCTTTAATTCCGGCTTTAAGTGCACTTCCGTAGCCTTTATGTTCTGCATTAACTACAATGGCATTATGTGACTTTGCAATAGCGATAGAACCATCTGTACTTCCGTTATCTGCAATAATAACTTCGCCATTTACAGTATTATCGCTAAAAAAAGATTGCGCTTTTAAAATACAAATAGAAAGTGTCTCTGCTTCATTTAAGCATGGCATAACAACAGAAAGTTCAGGTTTATTATTCACGTTTTAAAAGTTTAACTGTACTAATAAATAACAAAAATAATAAAGCATAATTATAAAAGAGATAACGCATTATAGAATGGCTGGCAAATGCAATAAACAAAGCATTAGAAAGTATTAAGGACGATAGTAAAAATAGTATAGCATATTTTTTCTGATAATAAAATGTTGTTTTTATTAAACTAAAGAGAAACATAAATACCACAAAGAAAAAGAGAATTGGAGTATAAAATCCATACGTTAAATTGGTATAATATAGCGCTATCCATTTATCAAAGTTCTTAATAATTAAGGTTTTAGTGAAAACTTTGCAAGCTGCTTCAGCCTCAAAAAACGCATACGAGCGCAATTGTTTTTCAGATAGTCTTTTTGGCAAATTGTTTAAATAATAATTGACACCTTGGGCACGTATGGTTTGATTACAAATCTTGGGCAGATTATTATGAAAAAATATATAATTTTCTTTGACGGTTTGGTTAGGCTTAGGTAATAAATCTTTTTTAGTTAAACTGTCGTAGCTCAATTGAAAAATCGTTCTGTAGTCTTTTTGTTCTATAAGCGTATCATCAGATCTATCTGAAAGATATATTGGTGCAGTTGATGCGCTCGTGTAGCCTAGCGGAGTAGGTTTAAAGAAACCATCTTTTAGTTTGTGATAGCTACGCTCTGTTAGGCTTGCGACACCAATTATACCGCATAAAATAATGATGCGTAATAAATTTTTATGTTTAAAAATGGATCTTCGAAACATTAAAAAATAGACTCCAGCGAAAATTAATGTCGAAAAAATAAATTGACTTCTTACAAATACCAATCCGAGATAAACGATGATGTAATATTTTAAATGGTTGCGCTTATTGTTGAAGAGGAGGTCTAAACCAATAGCAACAAATAAGAGATACAAGCCATAACCTAAACCTTCTGAACATAAATTGTTTGCAATAAGCATTGGTGGGAAAAATGGAAATAATAAAATGACAAGTAATGGTATTTTTAAAAGCGTATGTAATTTGAATAGTGAAACCGCTCTTAAATAAAAGTAGTGTACAGCAACTAATGTAAATACGGTATGAACAAAAACAACAACTACATCAAAATAAGACCCGAATACTAAATTAAGACCTTTCATAAAAAACACATAACCCAATTGCCTAAAAGGCATGGCTCGCAGATAACTATAAGTATCATGAGAATAAATAGGGTCAGTGAAAATGCAAAAAAGAAAAACACCTAAATAGACAGAAAACAGAATATATGTCTTTGTACTAAGTGTTTTGAAGTTAATTTTTAGCATAGATGTGTGTTGGTCAATAGTTGTAAAAATAGTAAAACGATTGAGTAAAGGTAACGCTTATATAGGTTTTCTAATTGATTTCGATAAGGCTAAAATGCACATAAAATTATTTTTTTGCTATAGTATAAGTACTTATCCCAAAAGGGAATTTTAAATATTTTAGTGTCTTATTTTCTAAATTTAAAAGTGCCAAAAGAAAGGTGTTAAGAAAACCGATACGGTAAAGATTACCATTGCTTTGCACAGATCCTTTATTTGAAAAAAAATTACTGAGATGTCTTAGGATATACACTGGTATGAATAAACTAAAATTCCAATAGCCAGATTTTTCAATTTTTAATGCATTATCTTTTATTAAATCAACGAGTTGTTTCCGAGAATATCTTCTGTAATGCATATTCACTTCATCGTGGTGACTCCATAAACTTTTAAAAGCTGGTACAAATACGTAGAGTTTTCCTTCAGTTTTAAGGTTTTGTTTCCAGCTTTGTAGAGCAGCGCTATCATTTTTAATATGCTCTAAACAGTCTGATGCAATTATAATATCAAATTGTTCTTCTATAGTTATGGTTTCACCAGACATAACAAAACAGTTTTTAAGACCATTTTTTTTACAGTTTTCAATTGCTTTTTCACTTATATCAATTCCAAATAAATGGTTGGGATTAAAACCAATTTCAGCTAAGTCTCTCAATAATAAGCCAGATGAGCAACCCACATCTAAAATTTTACTATTACGATTTGTAGTTTTGAGGAGTTGAATGATATAATTTCTTCTAGCCTTAAACCAAAAATGATGATCCTCGAATTCGTGATATTTTTTTTCGTAGTTTTTATCCACCAGTCTATTTTAATCCGTTTTGTTTCAAATGTATTTATATTAATTCGGAATACTTTAATCTTACACTTATATTAGCAATAAACAATTTCTGAAAATATTAATTATAAATGATTTAAGAGGTAACTACTGTGATTAAAAATCATTTTTTATTTAAAAGTAAGTTTAATCTAGCACTACTTATTGTAGTTTTAGTTCAGGTTGTACTTATGTTTCAAGGTTTTGATATTTGCGATGATGGTTTTGTTTTAACCTATTATCAGCAAATATTTACACATCCAGAAAGTGTTGAGTATAATTTTTTATACTGGTTTTCGGGCATTTTAGGAGGCATATGGTATCGCCTATTTGAAGATGGTGGTATTTTGTGGTTCAGAATTTTAGGTGTTATTCTTAACACTGCGACATTTATAATAAGCTATAAAATTCTGAAAAAATATGTATCAGAATTAGTTTTAATTTTAGCATTGACAATGGTTCTTTTTGTTAATGACTATGGGTTTTTAACTTTTTATCATAATCAAATTACTTCTTTTTTTACGGTCTTAATGATTTATTTATTGAGCCGAGGACTATTTAAAAATAAGTCAATGCTCTTGGTCTTTGCAGGATTTATTTATGTATTAAACGGTTTAACGAGATTACCAAATTTTGTTTTGGGTTGTCTTTTCCTAGCAATACCTGTCTATTATTATTTAAACAAAACGTCATTAAAAGCGTCGTTAAAACCTATGGGCTTTTGTGTGCTTGGTGTGTTATTTGGTTGTCTTTTTGCTTGGGTTTTGCTATTTGTAACAGGACAATTACAAGTTATGGAAAATGCAATTTATACTATGATGGACGTTGGTAAAACTGAAGGTAGTTCCCACAATTTTAAATCTGTACTGATGGCACAGTATTATAATTATTATAATATTTTGTTGGCATTCGGTGAAGTTTTAGTAGTCACAATACTAACTATTTTAGCATTAAAAATCTGTTACAAAAATAAAATTATCGTTTATGCTATTTATATAGTTTTTATGGCCTTAATGCTCTATTGGTTTCAAAAAAATGGCATATTTTCTATATATACTTT
>Ga0114956_1003137_pt1 | contig 12830 bp, 10 predicted proteins | sample MaitaG_FD_87304 | JGI IMG/M metagenome (GOLD analysis project Ga0114956, IMG submission 87304) | Marine algal microbial communities from Maine, USA - Maine_Asex2 metaG | ecosystem: Host-associated > Algae > Red algae > Unclassified | place: Maine, USA | collected 2015-01-05 | reverse complement strand
TTTCTTTGGTGTCTTGGGTGGTAATTATTTCCTTGGTGCCTTGGATAGCAATTTATTTCTTTGGTGTCTTGGGTGGTAATTATTTCCTTGGTGCCTTGGATAGTAATTTTTTTCTTTGGTGCCTTGCGTGGTAATTTATTTCTTCAGTGCCTTGGGTGGTAATTTATTTCTTCAGTGCTTAATGTGTTGATTTATTTCTTCAGTGCCTTAGGTGGTAATTATTTCTTTGGTGTCTTCAGTGGTAATTTATTTCCTTGGTGCCTTAGATAGTAATTTATTTCTTTGGAGTCTTGGGTTGTAGTTTATTTTCAAACACCCCAGGAACCTAAGATAATGACACCCTTTCTGGGTTTTGTTGCTTCAACATATTGAAATCATCGCCATTGGTTAACCATTGATTTAGATAAAACCTTAACTACGCATTGGCCTTTTTATGATCGGCTAAAAATTTCTCTAACCCTATATCTGTCAAAGGATGCTTAAGTAAACCTATGATTGGTGTGAGTGGACAAGTCACCACATCTGCCCCAGCCAAAGCAGCTTGCACAATATGATTAGAATTTCGAATTGATGCGGCTAATATTTCAGTTTCGTAACCTTGAATAGCATAAATCTCAGCAATGGTTTTGATAAGGCCAATACCATCCCAGGTAATATCGTCTACCCTACCGATAAATGGAGAAAGATATGTAGCACCCGCTTTAGCTGCTAGAATTGCTTGCCCAGGAGAAAAAATAAGTGTACAATTGGTTTTTATACCTCTATCAAATAGGTACCTTAAAGCTTTGACACCATCCTTTATCATCGGAATTTTGATGACTATATTAGGGGCAATCTGTATCAAATCCTCTGCTTCTTTCACCATTCCTTCCAAATCAGTAGATATAACTTCTGCACTAACATCTCCGTCTACAAGATCACATATCTTCTTATAATGGGCTAAAATATTATCTCGACCTGAAATTCCTTCTTTGGCCATCAAAGAGGGATTAGTGGTTGCACCATCTAAAATGCCTAATTCTTTGGCTTCTTGAATTTGGTCCAAATTTGCTGTGTCTATGAAAAACTTCATTATTGAGGTTTGATTATTGAGATTTGATTAAAAAGAAAAGTGAAAGCCATACCTAGTTGCTCAACCCTCTACCCTTGCTGCATTTCTGCCCTGGGGGAATTCAAAGGGAGCGAACCGTACGACCTCCACCGGCTGCAAAAGTAATATTCTTGGATACTAATCAAAAATTAATAGCTCCTCAAAATTGAATAAATTCCAAAAGTTTCCATTTGGAGGGTTTGCATTAATCGTGACAGGTTCTTTTTTGACTGGATGAATAAAATGAAGAGAATAACAATGTAGCCCAATAGATTGGTCTCCGGTCCGTTTTTTCGACCCATATTTCAAATCTCCTACAATTGGCATTCCGGTGATAGATAGCTGAGAACGAATTTGATGTGCTCTGCCTGTTATCGGTGAAACCTTTAGTACATATATGCCACTAAGCTTGCTTAATAATTCGTATTCCGTAATTGATTCTTTTGAGTTTTTAGTTGCTTTTTGGTAAGCCGAGACTTTGTTCCTTTTATGGTCTTTTATCAAATAATGTAATAACCTATCATGATTTTTAGGTGGTGTTTTATCGACCAAGGCTACGTATTTCTTTACAATGGTTTTATTACGGAATAATTCATTCATTCTAGTTAGAGCCTTCGAAGTTCTTGCAAAGATAGTTACGCCAGAAACAGGTCTATCTAAGCGATGTATGATTCCTAAAAAGACATCTCCAGGCTTCTTGTATTTCTTTTTAATATATGCTTTGACGAATACAGCCATAGGTTCATCTCCTGTCCGGTCGCCTTGCGCCAAAAGTCCTGATGGTTTATTGACCGCAATAAGATGATTATCTTCATATAATACCGATAGCTCCATATTCTAACGAGAGAATTATTTTAATTTATAATGTCGTAAAGGTCGCAAACTTTAAAACATTACTTTAGAAGTGAATTAAAAACAAATTGAACATATATAATTTATGAAAGATAAATTAAGCTTAGGAATTTCCCCTTGTCCCAATGATACGTTTATGTTTGATGCTATGATAAATGGTCGGATTGACGTTCCATTTGAGGTAGAAGTAGAATATGCAGATGTGGAAGCCTTAAATCAGAAAGCCTTTAATTCAGAGCTAGATGTCACTAAAATAAGTTTTCATGCATGGGCTAAGGTAATGGATCAATACCAATTGCTTACAGCTGGAGCAGCGATGGGTTTTGGCGTTGGGCCATTACTCATTTCAAAGGAAAAATTAGACCTTGCAAAGTTGGATCAATATACAGTTGGGATTCCTGGAATAGAGACTACTGCTAATTTTCTTTTACGATATGCATTCCCTCAGATCACAAAAAAAGAGGTTTTATTATTCTCTGACATAGAAGCAGCTTTGGTTGAGGATAATATAGACCTTGGTGTTATAATCCATGAAAATCGCTTTACTTATCAAAATAAGGGACTGCACTTAATACGAGACTTAGGGACGGTTTGGGAATCAGAAACAAACTCTCCAATTCCTCTGGGTGGGATAGCTGTAAAAAGAAGCTTATCTGAGGCGGTAAAACAGGAAATCAATCAAATAGTGAGGACTTCTGTCCAATTTGCCTTTGATCATCCGAGTGTTTCACAGGATTTTGTAAGTCAGTTTGCCCAAGAAATGGACCCAAAAGTAATGAAGGATCACATTGATTTGTATGTAAATGAATTCAGTTTAAATCTTAATAAGGTAGGATTGGATGCCATCGACCATTTTCTGACAGAAATTATCAATTTTAACATTATTTCTTCTGTGCCAAAAGATCACATCCTATCTATTAAAGCTCAATAATTTACATATATTTTTTAGTTTATATTAATGAATAAAGTATAAATAGCTGAAATAAATGTTTTTATATATTGTAAAAAGTAATAATATGTTCTATATTTACATTGTGTAAGTTTTGGTTATTAATTGTAAAATTCGTTTTGCTCGAGAGAAGTCTCGAGCATTTTTTATTAAATTACCGCAATTGCGACAAGATAAAAGAGGTCATATAAGATTTTGTTAACATGTTTTGGCACAAGATTTGAAACCTTAAAGATGAATATGAGTTTTGGTTATTAAATTGAGTAATGCCCGTGATCCCCTCACGGGCTTTTCTTTTTCTTGGATATATTTTCATTAAATTTAGGATCAAGATTTTGCTATTTATTTATCCACAAAATATTTAAAAAAATATGTTCCTATTAGAATCAATACAATTCCTTTTTTAACCTCATGAACTATCATTAGTAAATTGAGAATGAATTTAATTATAATAGTCTTGATTGAATAAAAATTTGAAAATGTTCTCAACCGACTAGCGTATAGTATACTTTGACTAATTTTTTTCCATAAAACAATCAAACTCTAGGCTAAGACTTAACTCTTTCTTTTCCCTTCGCTTAATATTATTAAATTTTCAACTTTCCAGTTAAGAGGTAATCAATAGAAATATCCCTGAAAAAAATTCAATAATATAATTACAATATATAGCCGTTCTAGTAATCATTTGATCTATCTTAGCCTTAATAAAAATTAAATATTGAACCATGATTATTGGAGTACCAACAGAAGTTAAGAATAATGAAAACAGAGTTGCTCTTACCCCAGCTGGAGTAATGGAGCTGACCAAAAGAAAACACACCGTTTATATTCAAAAAGGTGCTGGAATAAATTCAGGACTGGATGATAAATCTTACAAAGCAGCAGGTGCTAAGATTCTTCCGACCATTGAAGATGTTTATAGAAAGGCTGAGATGATTATGAAGGTAAAAGAGCCAATAAAACGTGAGTATAGTCTTATTCGAAAAGATCAGTTGGTATTTACTTATTTTCACTTTGCTTCTTATAAACCGCTGACAGAGGCCATGATCAAAAACAAGAGTGTTTGTTTAGCCTATGAAACAGTTACGAAACCTAATGGAACTCTCCCCTTGCTAATACCTATGTCAGAAGTAGCTGGTAGAATGGCGATACAACAAGGAGCCAAGTATCTAGAAAAACCATCAAAAGGTCGCGGAATCTTATTAGGTGGTGTCCCAGGAGTACCCCCCGCAAAAGTTTTAGTTCTAGGAGGTGGTATAGTTGGGACTCAAGCAGCTAAAATGGCAGCTGGTTTAGGAGCTAGTGTTACGATTTTAGATGTCAACTTACAGCGGTTGAGGTATTTAGCAGATATTATGCCTGCTAATGTTACTACGATGTTTTCTAATGAATTAACAATTCGTCATTTAATCGAAAATCATGATTTGATTGTAGGAGCGGTCTTAATTCCTGGAGCAAAAGCACCAAACCTAATTACAAAAGGTATGTTGAAGTTAATGAGACCGGGGACCGTTGTTGTAGATGTTGCAGTAGATCAAGGAGGATGTATAGAAACATGCAAGCCAACGACTCATGCTAAGCCTACTTACATTATCAATGATATCGTCCACTATTGTGTTGCAAATATGCCTGGTGCAGTACCTTATACCTCGACCGTTGCACTCACCAATGCGACTCTACCCTATGCCATACAACTAGCTAATTTGGGATGGAAAGAAGCATGTAAAAAAGACGAAGGATTAAAGAATGGGTTGAATATTATCAAAGGAAAGGTGGTACATGAAGGAGTATCAAGTGCTTTTAAATTGAAACTGAGCGATGTGAACGAATTTATATTAGGAAATTAGGCTATATCTTTCAATTTCAAAATTTAATTCTAAATATTTTTGATTAGAAGGAATTTACATTGTATCTTACCTTCGTATCAATTAACTTATTTAATTTCCAACTTATATGAACATAAGCTTTGAAGAACTAAGAAAAATTAAACACAGTTTACCAACAGGTAGTATAAGCAAAATGGCAGGTAAATTAGGTGTTGAAGAACAAACTATCCGCAATTACTTTGGTGCTAAAAAATTTGAAAATGGACAGGTAATAGGCAACCATGTCCAACCTGGCCCAAATGGTGGAATAGTTAGCCTAGAAGATACGACCATATTAGATATGGCAAAAGAAATAATTCAAAGTGCAGAGGTGCACACATCGGAAAACTAGTGTTTAATTAATGTTTATTATTTGAAAGTAGTATTTCATTCGAAGTACTACTTTTTTTTTACCCATAAATCAACAATAATTATCTCTATTCTCTCATTATGGCTCTCTCGGGTCATACATTCTATATTCTATTTATTGGCTTCTGGATTTTTAATTAAATTTATCAATTAAACTCACTCCAGAAAGTTATCAAGATTCTGATCCTACTTTGAAAAAAGTAGGGTTAAGAGCAATCGTGATTAGTCAGTCCACCAGATTTTAGTAAATCGCTCCTTCATTGGAATTTAGATTTAGTAAGCTCTAATGATCTTGATCTTTAAGTTCAGTCATCTCATTTTTAAAGGGAGGGCTAATGATTAGTTGATAAAATATTTAAAATAGCCTTGAAATCAACTATAATTATGTCCCGTTTAAAGCTTAACTTGCCGATATATTCTAAATATTAAACACTAATTCTTATGGAAACTGCAATGGACACACGTTCAGCTGAATTGATCGGTATTGAAGATAAATTTGGAGCTCATAATTATCATCCACTGCCAGTTGTATTAGCAAAAGGAGAAGGAGTATACGTATGGGACGTTGAAGGAAAAAAGTACTTTGACTTTCTCAGTGCTTACTCAGCTGTAAATCAAGGTCATTGTCATCCAAAGATTTTGAAAGCCTTGGCTGATCAAGCAAGTAAACTAACACTAACCTCACGTGCATTCTACAATGATATGCTAGGTAAGTATGAGAAATATATGTCAGAAACATTTGCCTATGATAAGGTGCTTCCGATAAACACCGGTGTAGAGGCAGTAGAAACAGCACTCAAACTTTGCCGAAAATGGGCTTATGAGAAAAAAGGCATTGAAACTAATAAAGCTAAAATAATTTTTGTTAGTGGTAATTTTCATGGTCGCACGCTGGCGGTTATATCCGGGTCGGTGGACCCGAGCAGCACCACTGGCTTCGGTCCTTTTATGCCTGGTTATGAAATTATTCCCTATAATGATTTGGCAGCACTAGAAAATGCTCTCAAAGATCCAAATGCAGCAGGATTCATAGTCGAACCTATACAAGGAGAAGCGGGAGTTGTGGTACCAGATGCCAATTACCTTCCTGATGCAAAAGCACTTTGTGAAAAATATAATTGCTTATTTATTGCAGATGAAGTTCAAACAGGAATTGCACGTACAGGCAAATTATTAGCCACTTGTGGTAATTGTGATTGTGGGAGTACTTGTGAAAGAAAACCAGAAGTAAGACCTGATATATTAATCTTAGGAAAAGCCCTATCTGGAGGTGTTTTCCCAGTTTCAGCGGTTTTGGCAGATGACGAAATCATGCTCTGCATAAAACCTGGTGAACATGGTTCCACTTTTGGAGGAAATCCACTCGCCTGTGCAGTTGCTATGGCAGCAATAGATGTCGTAAAAGACGAACAACTATCAGTCAACGCTCAGAAATTAGGGGTCATATTTCGTCAAAGAATGGAGGAAATGATCGCAAAAACTGACATGGCCAACTTAGTCCGTGGCAAAGGATTGTTAAATGCAGTAGTTATCAACGATACAGAAGATAGTAATACAGCATGGAGAATATGCCTAGCTTTAAGAGATAATGGTCTTTTAGCTAAGCCTACGCATGGCAATATTATTCGGTTTGCACCACCTTTAGTAATGAATGAGGAGCAATTACATGCTTGTTGTGATATCATTGAGAAAACCATAATGGAATTCAAGGTCTAAAAAAGGCATAAAATAGAGTTAATTAATAATAACTCGTAAATTATCGAGTAATAAAAAAGGAATCAATCATACATGATTGATTCCTTTTCTATGTTCTATTTCTTATAATAAAATCTAGTTATGACTTTAGATATATTGACTTCCAATTAGCATCAACTTGAAAATCACATACCTGCTCCATATTTTAACACATGTTCTTGAATAAGTTCATAATATAATTAATTATCAATTAGTTATACATACAAATATTCTTTAATATATTTGTAGTTTATTCATCCGGTCCATCCGGACAAAACCCGATTGTATGTATAAATGGTTGATCGTTTTAGCCCTTCTTCCTGCCTTTATTATGGGTCAGGAGAGTTCTCATTTGTCAATATTTGATCAGTTCCTTGCTGATGACTTTGTAAATGCATCAGATAGACTATATGGGGTCGCTCAGAGAGATGTAGAAAGATTGCATTCTCAGGATATCAATCAAATTCCGTTTGCGTTGCATTCAGCAGTCATCCAAAATACATGGAGTAAGGATAATCTCATTGAGCAATTACAATTAGCCAATAGTCCAAAGCAAGATCGTGAAGTAAAAATGGCCTTGAGTAAAATTTACTTCGATGATCAACAATATAAAATGGCCCTGGAAACCTTGCAAACGATCAACGTAGATTTAGTCGAAGATGATCAGCAAGGTAAGGTCAATTTCTTGCTAGGCTATTTATACCTTATCAATAAAGACTTCAATACGGCACATCCATACCTAGACAAGACGGTTAGCATCGGGGGAGATCTAAAGACCACGGCGATCTATTATCGAGGTATAAACTCGTATTTTTTAGGAGATTTACAAGAGGCTGCTTCGGATTTTAAAAAAGTAAATAATGCTCCTGCATATGCTAAATATATTCCATACTACTTGACTCAAATTTACTTTAGTGAAGGAGATTACAATAAAGTAATTGAATATGGGAAAGATTACTTAGGTGCAGATGATCTAGAAAATAGGTTTGAAATTGAAAAATTGCTAGCACAATCCTATTACAAAATTGGCGATTATAGAAACTCTCTTTTTCACTTTAAAAGATACGAGCAGAATACGGCTAAATTGACAAAGGAAGAATTTTATCAAATTGCATACACTTACTACGAATTAGGTGAGTATGAAAATGCCATAGATCCCTTCCTTCAAATCTCAAAAGAAAAAGGAGACCTTGGAAACTTAGCCAACTATTACCTCTCTCAGTCTTACTTGAAAGCAGGAGATAAAAATTCAGCTTTAGCCACTTTTAAAAATGTAATGACTTTAAGCTCGGACCCATTAATGAAAAGTGCGGCTACCTATAACTACGCAAAATTATCTTATGAGTTAGGAAATGACCGAGTCGCTATCAATACCCTATTGAGCATCAATGAAGAAGACCCAAATTATGTACAAGCTCAAACTACACTCAGTGAAATTTTAATTCGATCAAATGATTATGAATACGCAATTTCCACCATTGATCAAATAAAATTCAAATCAAATTCACTCAATAACACATATCAAAAATTAAACTTTAAGGCAGGTGTAAAAGCACTACAGGACAGAGATTATCATAAAGCAACAAAGTTTTTGCATACTAGCAGAGCAACAGGAAGTGATGTAAATCTCAAACTAAATGCGTTGTATTGGATGGCGTATTTAGAAAATAAAAATGGACAATCTCAAAAAAGTCAATCTTTACTCACAGAATATTTCAAACTAAATCCTTCTGAGAATCTAGATTCCTATTTCCAAGCGAGATATCTGCAAGCATACCATTACTTCAATGGAAACCAACTCCCTGAATCTTTATATAATTTTGAAAAAGCAGAGAGACAGTATATACCTCACAAGCATGACGAAGCTGTATTGAGAGATATACAAACAAGAATTGCTGATTGCTATTTCCAAGAAAATAAGTATGATTTATCTATCCCCTATTATGAAAAAGCATCTGCTTCTCCATTGGCAAATCAAGCTTATGCCAGCTACCAAATTGGAACCATCAAAAGCTTAAAAGGCAAACATTATGAATCCATTATAGAATTTGAAGAATTGGCAGAACGCTTTCCTGATTCAGAATTAAGTGATGATGCCTATTACCAAGCAGGACTACAATACCAAGGATTACGTAAACCGGTCGAAGCCCTAAATGCATTCAAGCAAATCATAGAACCACCAAAGACTAATTCAGATCTATTGATTCCTTCATTTCTGAATGCGGCTTTAATTTGCTATAACAAAGGAGATTATAAATGTGCTGTCAACTATTACTCTCAAGTATTTGCCTACCATGGCAATGGCTCACAAAAGAATGAAGCACTCACAGCGATGAAAGAAATATACATCGAAGACTTAAATGACCCTCAAGGTTATTTCGATTTTGTCGATAAAAAGGCCGGTGTCACCATTGATGAATTTGAAAAAGATTCTTTGAGTTACATAGTTGGAAAAACTAAATTTAGAGATGGCAAATATCGGGAAGCGATTAATGGATATGATCAATATCTTCAAAATTTTAGGCAGGGATACTTTAGTGATCAGGCAAGATATTACAGAGCAGAATCTTACTCTATTCTAAATGAATATAGTTCGGCCTTAACTGACTATGAATATTTTGTGGACAAGTATGATAATCGATTTTACCAAGAATCCGTCAAGAAAGCAGCATTGATAGCGTATAATCATGAAGAAAATTATAGTAAGGCCGCTTTGTATTTTACGCGTGCTATTCAAACAGATATTTCAGAAAAAGAAAAGGAAGAATTTTATTTAGCGAATGTAATATCAATGTATAAAACTGAATCCCATTCAGACTTAGTTATTACTGCTAATCATTTCTTGTCTTTGCCAAATACGAAGGATTTAGATAAAGCTCGAGTCAGTTATTACAAAGGTAAATCTAACTTAAAATTGAATCAAATGGATGAAGCTATTACCGCATTCAATAAAGTAATTGCCCTATCTGAGAATAACCAAGCCGCTGAAGCTAGCTTCCATATAGCAGAAATATTCCATGGAAAGGGAGATTATAATAAAGCGCTTAGTCAAGCTATGGAAACTACAAAAAGAGCTGCTAACTACCCATATTGGGTCGCTAAAAGTTTGTTGCTTGCAAGTGATGTTTACATTCGTAAGGATGATCTTCTAAATGCAAGGGCGGCAGCCACTGCTGTGCAAGAAAATTATTCTGAAAACCCAGATATCGTGGAAGAGGTAAACTTATTACTAAAAAGAATAGAAATACTAGATAAAGAAAATAGCCGAGTGAAGGAAACTCAAGATCAAAACATTTTAGAATTAGACGGTGCTGTAGGTACTGTCATCAATAAATAAATCCAATGAAAAATTTACGATTATATAAAATTGCATTAATTATAGCGTCTATCCTTTTTGGAAATTTAATTTTTCTTGCACAGGATACGAACTCAATACTAGATGAATCAGTAGAAGTTTTTAAACAATTTGAGGCACAGATTGCTGGTGCAACTCCCATTGAAATCAACCCAAAATTTGAATTAGAAGAGGTACATAGTCCTTTGAGCTTTGAATATCAATTACCTAAAAAAGAATTTGATATCATATATCCTGATCCTGTAATTAAGCCATTGGCATATACAGACAAAGAGTATATTGATAGAAAAAATGGGTACCTGAAATTAGGTTATGGAAACTTAAAGTCTCCATTTGCAGAAGGTCAACTGTCGTATAATATTCAAGATTGGTTTGAAGTTGGTTTAAGTCTAAGACACTTGTCTGCAGATGATGAATCACTCCTAAATCAAAAAATGTCTGATACTTATTTGGGCGCTAATGTGGGCTTATTCTTAGGACCTCACTCAAAAATTTATTTAGATGGGAATACAAGAATCCAAGATCGACACTTTTACACTTATGAGCCTCTTAAAAGTATGCTAGCTTCTTTAGAGCTAGAAGGTCAAAAAAGAGACATCAATGATTATGATATAAATCTACATTTTGACCATAATTCGTTTGAAAAAAGAGGATTAAGTAGTAAAAATGAAGTTGGATATAGACACTTTGATGTCAACGATAATCATAAAGAATACCAATTGCATTTTAATAATACCACAAATAAAGCAATCGGAAAGAATTTGTCTGTAGCACTTGAAGCAGGCGTTGAATATTTTAACTCCAGCATAGATTCTACTTACAAAACCAATACTATTTTCTATCAAGCGAATCCATCCTTACTTTACAAAAAGAATCGATTTGACATACGCATTGGAGCCAATATTGCCAATCCAGATAGCTTACAACTATGCCCGACTGCAAAGGCTAATTATCATCTTGACAATGGAGTTTCTATATTTGCATCCGTGGATGTTTCATATGATCGCATGGGATTTAAACAGATCTTCAATCAAAATAACTTCGTAACTAATTTAGACATTGAATCATCTTTGGATAATTTGAATTTTCATGAAGTGAAAGAGTTTGGTGTGGGCGCATCCTTTCAAAAGACTAAGACAGATGTACTTCTTACATTAAACTATAGTCTAGAAAAACAAATCCTCTCCTTTGTAACCATGAATGATATTGAATTAAGTACAGCTTATGGAGATGGGAATAGATTCAAAGCAAATATACTTGGAAGCTATCAATTGAATCCTACTTTCAAATTCTCAGGAGACTTATTTTATCAAACCATTCAGTCAGATGTAATTGTGTTATCTTATCTCCCTAAGTTTGGTGGCTCTATTAGAATCGATGAATCAATATTTAATGATAAATTGACTTTTTTCCAAGAATTAGATTTTAGAGGCAAGCGAGACTTTGTGAATACTTTCGATAATTCAATGGAATCTTTAGATGCATATTTCGATATTTCAGCTGGATTGGATTTTCAATTTTCAGAGTGGTTGGGAGTATTTGTCCAAGCAGGGAACCTTTTGAATAAAAGATATGATATATATAACGGATATCCTTCCTATGGTATCAATTTTCATGGAGGAATCAAAGTTATATTTTAAAAGGGATATTTTAGAAAAAGCCAATTAATGAATATTAATCTTACTACCGTAATTTGCATATTAACATTTCTCATTTCTTATAAAGGATTTACAGATCGAGTTTTTTTTGAGAATCTAAAGCACTACCCTATTGCTGAAAAGAGAAATAAGGAATTTTATCGCTTTATAACGTCAGGCTTTTTGCACGGTAGCTGGTTACATTTATTGATCAATCTATTTGTTCTATGGCAATTTGGAAGTATCGTAGAAGGCATTTACAAACAGATCTTTGGTCAACTTATGGGTGGCTTTGTATTCATACTCATGTACTTTACCACACTTATTGTAGCTGACATTCCCTCTTACTTCAAACATCAGGATAATCCGGGCTATGCCGCTATTGGGGCCTCTGGAGCTGTATCTGGGATTGTATTTATCTATGTTTTATTTATGCCTTGGAATATGCTTTACTTATACGGTATACTTCCAATTCCGGCCATAGTTGGTGCTGTAGCTTATGCGGTGTATTCATCTTGGGCATCGAAAAACAGAAATGACAATATCGGCCATGATGCGCATTTGTATGGTGCTTTGTTTGGAGTTGTTTTTACGGTGATCGTATATCCAAGATCGCTTTCTATTTTTGCAGAAAAGCTAATGCAGTTGCCTTTCTAGTAGCTATTATCTCTCCAATGGAACCCTTACGAAAATATATTTTGGTGCACTTCCCACCTTTATATCTAACCATGTTGATGTTTTTTGTAGAGGAGGTTCCTCTCATGTTCAAGGCCATGATTTATTAGAATTAATGGGGACCCGGTAGTTCCTCAGACAATAGATACTATAATCAATATCGAGTTACACAATGATTTTATTCCGCTTCATTCAGACGTTTTTGATATTATTCATTATTCAAGAAGTTGGTCTGGGTAATCCACATATGCATTAGATGCACCTGCTTCAATGAACAACTGGGAAATAGACTTTTCAACTAATC
>Ga0114956_1003127_pt1 | contig 12843 bp, 10 predicted proteins | sample MaitaG_FD_87304 | JGI IMG/M metagenome (GOLD analysis project Ga0114956, IMG submission 87304) | Marine algal microbial communities from Maine, USA - Maine_Asex2 metaG | ecosystem: Host-associated > Algae > Red algae > Unclassified | place: Maine, USA | collected 2015-01-05 | reverse complement strand
CCAGCGACCATCCACAGCAGATTGATACCAATCGAGCGACTCATGGAACCGGCGAGATACTGACGGTCACGCGCATGCTGGAACCGGCGAGATACTGACGGTCACGCGCATGCTGGAACCGGCGAGATACTGACGGTCACGCGCATGCTGGAACCGGCGTTGCTTCGGGCGCGGGTTCGCTCACATCAGCGCCCGCTTCGTCATCGACCTCGGCGCCCACTCCGACGCTCGTCTCCTCGTCGGCGGCGTCGGTGTCGGTGTCGAGCAGCGGTTGGAGGTCGACTCGCACATCGACCGCGACGAATGTCTCGCCGACGACGACTTCGATCTCGGCGTCATCGAGGTCGTCGGCCTCAATCTGTCGGACTGCGACATCGGCTCCCTGGCCGACAAGTGCGTCGGCAATCACTTGCGCAGCGACCTCCCTACCTGCGGCGTAACGCACGATCGAATCGGAGTTGTCGAACGATGCGGCGTCGCCCCGGTGGACGACCTCGAATCCAATCGTGCTGAGATCCAGGCCGACCTGCGAGGCGAGGCCGGACTCCCCCGTTCCATTCAGCACGCGTACCCGTACACGCGCCGCCGCGTCCGCGGCGGAACCATCGCCCCGGAAAACATCGAGGATTGGCTGGGCGTCGGCACTCGCCAGGATCAACACATTTTTCGGCGCATCATCGGTGCCGACATCTGCGTCGAACACCGGCAACGTGTAGGTCTGCAGCGAACCCGATTGGAAGGTCTCGAATTGGGTGCCGAGGTCGAGAAGATCGCGGCGACTGATGATGTCGTCAAGGGTTACGGCATCGATCGCAGAGTCGAGCAGATCGAGGCTGGCCTGAGGGTTCCGCAATCCGCCTTTCGCAATCGCTCGCTGCAACGCGGCTTCCATGAACCCTTGCTGGCGCGAGATACGACCAAGGTCCGGAGTGAGATCGAGGTACTCCCAACCAACGTCACCATCGATCAAGCCTTCCATCGCACGCGAGCGCACGTACTTCAGCGCGTCGTCGGGCGCAAGAAGGTGACAACCGGGTTCGGTTTGCACAAACCCGCTGCGGGCGTCGCGCATCGGAAATGGGATGTAGAGCGGCACGCCATCGAGCGCCTCGACGACTTTCCGGAAACCGTTGAAATCGGCTTCGACGTAATGATGAATTGGAATGCCGAGTTCGTCCTGAATCGACCGGATGAGCGTCTCGGAGCCGCCGATCGCGAGCGCCGCATTGATGCGCTCCTTGTAACCGGCCCCGGCGATTGGCACGAACAGGTCGCGCGGGATCGACAACAAATGTGCTTCTTCGGTCGCCGGGTTGATCCGGGCGATCATCATCGTGTCGGTCAGCAATTGGATATCGCTGCGGTCGGCACGGAGCGGGTCGTCTTCGGGCAACGTCGAGACGCTGTCGGCGCCGACGATCAGAAAGTTGCGCGGCACCGTCGACCGCTCGTCATCTTCGACCGCGACCTCATCGAGAGTTGCGCCAACGGCTACCCGCGGGAGCTCACCGACCACCCGGTCGGCATACCAAAGTCCGGCTGCTAGAAACAGGCTCCCGGCGCACACACCGAGCGCGCCGAGTAGCACCAACCACTCGTACCAACGGCGCCGCGGCTTGGACTTGCGTCGAAACCACCGCCGCTGCTCTGCCCGACGTCTTGCCACGGCGCCCGACCGTACCAGTGCGGCTCGTTCCAGGCGGGACAGCCGCGTTCGGCTGCGATCGGGTTCGTCGATCGCTGCTACGCCAGGCGCAGGTGCACGACATCGCCGACCGAGATCTGGCAGCGACCGGTCGCGGTCTGCACGACAAGCTGACCGTCGTCAGCAATATCGACGGCTTCGCCAATAATGCTGCCGGCGACCTGTTCGACACGCACCGTCTGTCCAATCGTTGCCGAACGTTCGCGATGGGCGGTCCGGACATCGTCGGAGGGTCGAGCCAGCCACGCTTCGAGGTTGGCCACGACCGCCACGAGCAGCTCGGCGCGATCGATCGTCCGGCCAGCGAGGTGGTCGAGGGCGACCGCCGAAGCGGCGAGGTCGGCTGGCATCGCGTCAGCCCAGTTGACATTCATTCCCATGCCGACAACCACCGACGCGAGTGGACCGTCGGCGAACGATGCTTCCGCGAGGATGCCGGCCAGCTTCTTCCCACCGACGAGCAAATCGTTCGGCCATTTGAGTTGCGCCTCGACGCCGGCGACGTCCCGGCAGGCATCGATCGCGGCCAAGCCCATCGAGCTCGTGATCCGGTGCGCGTCGTCGGCAACAACGTCACGAACGAGAACCGACATCAGCAATCCGGCCTGGAGCGGGACCGCCCATGTTCGACCTCGGCGCCCCTTTCCGGCGGCTTGAAAGTCGGTCGTGAGTACTCGCTCGCCGCATTCCGGATCCTGTGACGCAGCGATCAGGTCGGTATTCGTCGAGTCGGTCGAGGCGACCCACCGGACGTCGGCGAAACGGGAACCGAGTAGAGAGGCCCGCACAGCACGCTCATTCTCATCGGGCGATGCCATATCCGAATCCTCGCTTCTGACTCGATGTGTATAAGTGGCCTCGATATCTGCCACCATAGGCTCGTGCTCAACAAGATTTTGATCGCTAACCGAGGCGAAATCGCTGTTCGGATCATCCGGGCTTGTCGCGAACTCGGTATCACTTCGGTCGCCGTCTACTCCGACCTCGATCGCGACGCTTTGCATACCCGCATGGCCGATGAGGCGTACAGTCTCGGCGGGCAAACCGCGGCGCAGAGCTACCTGAACACCGATGCGATCATCGATGTGATCTCGAAGTGTGGGGCCGACGCGGTGCACCCGGGATACGGCTTCTTCAGCGAGAACGCCGACTTTGCTCGACGCATCAGCGACATGGGTGTGACGTTCATCGGCCCGCGCCCGGAAGCCATCGAGGTCATGGGCGACAAGATTTCGGCCCGGGAAGCCGCCGAGCGGGTCGGGGTGCAGGGCGTACCCGGCAGCACCGACCTGGTGACCTCGGCCGACCAGGTCAGCGCCTTTGCCGCGACGCACGGCTACCCGGTTGCCATCAAAGCCGCCTACGGCGGTGGCGGTCGCGGCATGAAAATCGTGAACGAGTCCGACGACGCTGGTGCCGCTATCGATTCCGCCCGCCGCGAAGCCGAGGCGTACTTCGGCCGCGGCGAGCTGTACCTCGAGCGGTACCTGACCAAGCCCCGCCACGTCGAGGTACAGGTGCTCGCCGACAGCAACCACAACTGCGTGTATCTCGCGACCCGCGACTGCTCGGCGCAACGTCGGCATCAGAAACTGGTCGAAGAAGCGCCCGCCCCGAACATCGATCCGGCCATCCTGGCGGCGATGGGTGACGCGGCCGTGAAGGTCGCAGTCGGCTGCGACTACGTGAATGCCGGCACCGTCGAGTTCTTGTACGAAGACGGGGCGTTCTACTACCTCGAGATGAACACCCGTTTGCAGGTCGAGCACCCGGCCACCGAACTTGTGACCGGGCTCGACCTCGTCGCCGAGCAAATCCGAATCGCAGCCGGTGAGCCCCTCGGCTTCACCCAAGCCGACGTCGGCGTGCACGGTCATGCAATCGAAGTCCGCATCAACGCCGAAGACCCCGCTGGCGGTCGCTTCCTTCCCACCCCCGGCACGATCACGGCGCTCAATGTACCGAACGGCTTCGGGACGCGCTGGAACACCGGGTACGAAGCGGGCGACGAAATCAGCCAGTACTACGACAACCTCGTCGGCAAGCTCATCTGCTGGGGAACAACCCGCGAGGTTGCGATCAACCGCATGTTGCGAGCCCTGCACGAGCTCGAGATCGTCGGCGTCGCCACAACCAAACCCGCAGCACAAGCGATTCTCGATCATGGCGATTTCCGAGCCGTCGACCACTCGACGAAGTGGGTCGAAGACGTGCTCGACCTCAGCCACATCACGACTCCCGGCGCCCCGACGTCCGATACCGACGAAGAAGCGAAGGTGCAGCGCGATATCGACGTCGAGGTCAACGGCAAGAAGTTCGCCGTGCGCATGTGGGTTCCTGAATCAGCCGGTACCGCAAGCGCCGGGGCCCCGAAACGACGGCGCGCGAGCTCGGCGGCGAGTGGTCGCTCTAGTGGCTCCGGGCAGGTCACCGTGCCCATGCAGGGCACGGTCGTCAAGGTCCACGTTGCCGTCGGCGACACCGTCGAGGCGGGCCAAGCCCTCATCGTTCTCGAAGCGATGAAAATGGAAAACAACATCAACGCCGACAAGGCCGGCACAGTGACCGAATTGCGAGTCGTCGAGGGCGACTCGGTCGGGGGCGGCGACATCGTCGCCGTCATCGAATAGCAGCGACCCCGGCGGGTCTGGCGCTGCGGCGCACAGTCATCGCTGACCACACCACCGAGCCAGCGGGGCAGGTCGACGAGGACCACTCGGCGATCGCCCTCATCAGCCAAGCTGCGTATCACGTCGACGAACTCGCCCCTCTGCGCTCCGAGCTGCAACGTCGAGGCTTCGCCGCCACGCTGTACCTTGCCCAAGCACGACCGGGACCGATGCGGCGACTTCGTTCTGCGCACCGGCGCTACGAACGATCGGTGAACCAAGCCGCCGGCTGGGGGCTTGGAACCGCCGACGAGGTCATCGGCGAAGAACTTTCCGGCCTCGCCGCTCTTGTCGTCATGACCGACTGGGAGACGACCCGCGGCACGATCGATCATGCCCGATCGCAAGGAGCCCTCATCGTTGGCCGGGTCGAGGGCGCTCAGGACTTCGGCGATGCCGACACCGGGAAAGATCGCCGCCCCTATCGGTATGTCGACATCGTCTTGTGCCAGGGAGCGAACGATGCCGCGGCCCTCGCTGACACGACCTCAGTGGTCGTCGGCAATAGCCGCCTTCAGAGCATTCTCGATGGGCCTGTGAACACCACCCGGTCTGGGCCCATCGTCGTGAACTCGAACTTCAGCTACGACGTTTTGTCCGATGCGCAGGGTCCGTGGCTCGATGACGTTCTCGCATCGTGTCGGTCATCAGGCTTGCCCTTCGTGGTGTCGAGACACCCTGCCGATCGCGGCTCGATACCACGGCGGCATCTGACGAGCGTGCCAGCCGAGGAACTTCTGTGGACCGCACCAATGCTCATTACGCGCTTCAGTAGTCTCGGCTTCGAATCGTTAGCCAGAGGCGTACCCGTCGTCTATCACAACCCCCACAACGAACAAACGGCACCGTTTGACGACCTCGCGCCTGGCGTCGCGGCATCGCTCGCGATGACCACCGATCGACCGAGCTTGCAGGCCGCAATCCGCTCCTTCTCCAGCGACGCCATCTCGGCCGCGACGGTGCGAGAACGGGGCCTGGTGATCCTGGATCGTCAGATCGACCGAGGCGAGCGGCTGCCACATGAGCGGGCCGCCGATGCAATCGTCGAACATCTGCAAACGTCGGGAGCACAACAGCCATGAATCACAGTGTTGCGAGTCAGAGTGTTGCGGGTCAGAGTGTTGCGGGTCAGAGTGTTGCGGGTCAGAGTGTTGCGGGTCAGAGTGTTGCGGGTCAGAGTGTTTCGGGTCAGAGTGTTTCGGGTCACGGTGCCGGGAACCGCTGGGATCTTCTGCCGGAACCGGTACTCGATCCTCCGCAGATCGACGTTGTTGTGCCGTACTACAACCAGCCCGAGATCTTGCAGCTCACGCTTTTGGGCCTGGCCCGCCAGAGCATCGCCCCTGGCCGCTTCACGGTCACGGTCGTCGACGACGGCAGCGAGCTCGAACCGATCATCCCGCCAGAAGCCCAGCATCTCGACATCGAGGTGCTGCGCCAAGGCCGGTATGGCCCCCGGCGCTCCCACGCCCGCAACCTCGGCGCGACACGCGGCACGGGCGACGTGCTTCTCTTTCTGGACGCTGACATGGTGCCGCTGCCTTCGGTGCTGTCACGTCACGCGACCTGGCAGCAGCGAACCGAGCGCGGCGCCACCGTGTCGCTGCGCCGCCATCTTGACGACGCGCTGATTGGCGACCCCGATCTTCGGACCGCAATCCATAAACGGTTGCTTCCCGACTACCCCGGCTTTCGCTCGGCCCGCTTCCCGACATTCGTCGAGGGGCACCTCATTCGAACCGATCAGTTTCGTTCGGGTGCTGACGACATCTTCTACGCCATGTAGGCCGGTTGCATCGGCATTAACCGGCAGATGTTCGACGATGTCGGCGGGTTCGACGAGCGCTTTGGCGGCTGGGGCGGCGAAGACCTCGAACTCGGCTTTCGTCTCTTCACCCGCGGCGCCGACGTTGTGCCGCTGACCGATGCGCTCTGTTTGCACCTCGGGCTCGGTACGAGCGCGACCAGAGGCGCCGAGATCGACCAGCGCACCCAGCTCGCGCCCTTCATCCCCCACTACTCGTTACGCGGTGCGGGCCGACCTGATCTCACAAGTCCGGCGGGACTGGCGCCGATCGCTCAGGTCCAGCTCTCAGTCGCAACAGATGGTGCCGCACCCGGCTTTGTCCGTCGCGCTGAGCAGATGATCGCCGACGATCCGTTCACCGATGTCGAGCGGGTCGACGTCGACTCCTCGGTGGCGAGCTTTCCGAACACGGAGACCGCGGCACCGCTGCAGATCCACCTCGACGCAGCGACCACGTTGCCGCGCCATCCGATCAGTCGGTTGTGGCGGGCGCTACACGACGATGGCGAAGCCGCGACGGCCCAGTTGCCGGACGGCCGGGGCCTCGCCGTGCGGACCCGCGCCGTCCATCGCGATGGTTTCGATTTTGCCGCCTCGCAACGCGAGGCGATCGTTGTCGCGACCGACACCCGCCCTCCTTCGCTGCCCGAGATCGCCGACCGATCGCGACGGGCCACGCTCAAGACCCTCCTCGGCCGGGTTCCCGCGCCCGCAACCCGGCCCCTCACCAGCCTCGCCACCCGCGCCTACACCGAGATCCAACGCCGCAAGTAGCTGGACGGTCGTGACGCCAGCTAGGCAGCGTGGGAACGCGCCGGGCCGCACATCAGCTCGTTCTTGATCGTCTCGACGAGTGCGGTGACGGCCTCGGGACGTTCGCCGGGCACGGTGCGAATGATCTGTTTGATCTGTGGAAGCGGTTCAAGAACGCCCGCCGGTTTCCATTCGACGACGTCTCCCCCGAGGTATCGGGCGCTCATCACCGCCACCCCGATTCCCGCTTCAACCGCCGCTCGGACGTCGGCCGAAGTCGGTGCCGAGAAGACCGTCTTGAAGTCGATACCACCGCGCGCAAGGATCGCGTGGCTGAATTCGTTGTAGTAGCAACACGACCCGAAGTCGAGGAACGGCACAAACTCGTCAGCGAACGGTTCGGACGCTGACGTAACAAACACCAGATCCTCTGACCACAACGTGATGTCGGTGGGCATCATCGCGTCCTCGATCACCTGGAAGATGGCCACATCGATCTCGCCAGCCGCCACCCAGTCGGTCAATGCCCCGGTGTGGTCGACCGAGAACTGCACATCGGTAGCGGGGTGTTTGCGACGGAACGCGCCCAGGATCCCAGCGATCTGTTCCATGTCGATCTCGCCATTCGAGCTGAGTGTGATCTCGCCGGCCAGGTCCGAACTCGACAGGCGTGCTGCGGCTTGATCATGCAGGTCAACCATGGCCCGAGCGTCGGGAAGTAACGAACGGCCGGCACGGGTTGGACGAAGCGTGTGTCCATCTCGAATGAGCAGCGGTTGACCGACGCGTTCTTCGAGCCGCTGCACCTTTCGACTGACCGCGGATTGCCCCATGTGCAACCGCGCCGCGGCCCGGGTCATGCCTCCGGTGTCGAGAACGGTCAGCAGTACTCGGAGCGATTCGATGTCGAGGTTCATAGCAAAATCGTAGCCCAGGTGGACATGACAGATTGGAATAAAAGTCAGTCATATATGTCGCTGGCGCATCGTGCCGGGCCGGCGCACAATGAACCTATGACCCACCCAAACCACCCGCAAGCCCCCTTCAACCCGCAGGTCTATCGCGAGGCCATGGGCCCCGGATATGGCGCAGCGCTGTTCAAGGAACAGCCAGAACTCACGGGCCAAGACCTCGCGGCACGGCGCTCGTTACCACCCGTCAGCTCCCACCGGCCGTTGGCACCCGTCAGATCACGTCGGCCCGTGTCGCACCGGCTCTTGTCGACCCGTCGCCGCATATTGCTCGCCCTCGATCACCTGCTCGAACGCAGCCGTCACGCCACCCAAGCCCAGCTCACAAAGCTCGACAGCCCACCATCGGTCCCCACCCACTGCTGATGCATTTCGCAACCACGATGGACGTTGACGCCCCTTCCGTATGCGGAATCGCCCCCGAGGCCGCCCTCGTGCGATGGACGTTTTTCGCCCAGCGAAAAACTCCGTAAGCGGAACCGCCCCCTAGGGCGCCCTTGTGCGATGGACGTTTTTCGCCCAGCGAAAAACTCCGTAAGCGGAATCGCCCCCGAGGCCGCCCTTGTGCGATGGACCTCCGATGGACGTTTTTCGCCCAGCGAAAAACTCCGTAAGCGGAATCGCCCCCTAGGGCGATTCAGCGACGATGACCACCACGGTTCCAGCCAGTCGATCGATAACACCGCGATTGTTCTCCATGAAGCCAGCCGTGAAGTACAGCAGTACCAGGAGAAACGCGAAGAACTGAGCGCCGACGATGACGATCGCCAGCACGGGCAACACGCGAACGACGGCCTGCACGAGCGAGGGCGCCGACCCATCGACGAACGACACGATCTGCAAGTTCAGCAGCTCTTTGCCCATCGTCCGGCCCCGCAGAAAGACAAGGCCAGCTTCGTAGGCGACCAGGACGCCGGCCCAGATGATGCCGCGCAGCGGGAAGTCGCCATCGTCGACAAGGAGTGCGACGACGGCCCAGATGCAGAAGATCAGCATCCAGTCGATGATCCGCGCGGCGACGCGCTGGCCGATCACCGCGAGCGCATCGCTTCGCCTCGACCGCGCCTCGGGCTCTGCCGATGAGTCGGGTGGCCCTCCGCCAGCCTCGGACATGGGTTATTCGGCCGCCTCGGTCAACGCCTCGGCGAGGCTTGGGTGCACGAGCAGGCTCTCGGCAATATCGGTCACCGTCAAACCGGCGTTCACGGCGAGCGCCAACACGGAGATCAGCTCGGCTGCAGAGTGGCCGACGATCGAACCGCCAAGCACGACGCCGGTCGCGGGGTCGCTCACGATCTTTACGAAGCCTTGCGAGTAGTCGTTGATCAGGGCCTTCGCTGACACCAAAAAAGGCACCTTGGTGACGCGAATCTTGCGCCCCTCGGCGAAGGCGTCGGCTTCGGCCAAACCAACGTCGGCGATCTCGGGTTCGGTGAAGATTGCCGATGCCGCCTTGTCGTAGTCGAGGTGACGGTGGGGTCCGCGGTGCGATCCCATGATGTGCTCGGCGATCTTGCGGCCCTGCATTGTGGCGACCGACGACAGGGGAAGTTTTCCGGAGAGGTCACCGGCGACGTAGATGTTCTTGACCGGCGACACGAGGTTGTGATCGACCGTGATGTAGCCGTAGTCGGTTTCGATGCCGACGGTGTCGAGCGCGAGGTCATCGGAGTTCGGTATGGAACCGATCGCGAGGAGCGCGTGGGTACCGGTCGCAACCCGGCCGTCGTGGCACGACACATGAACCTGTTCGCCGTCGACTTCGATGCCGGTGGCCCGCGCTCCCTTCAGCAGGTTGACGCCGCGGCGCAGGAAGTCTTCTTCGAGGACCGCTGCGACCTCCGGGTCCTTTTGCGGCAGCACCTGCTGACGGCTGACGATGAGCGTGACGTCGGAGCCGAAGCTCTTGAACATGTGGACGAATTCGACGCCGGTGACGCCGGAGCCAATAACGATGAGGTGGCCCGGAAAAACTGGGGGCGGGTACGCGTGACGGGTTGTCAACACTCGGTCGCCATCGATCTCGGCCCAGTCTGGGACCCGCGGTCGGCTGCCCGAACTCAAGACGACATAGTCGGCGTCGAACCGCTCCTCACCTTCAGCGGTCGTTGCGATCACGGCGTTTGGCCCGTCGAGCCGACCGGTGCCGCGTACGATCCTGATGCCCTGACTCTCAAGCATCTTCGTCATCGAGGTGCTGAGCCGGTCCTCGATCGACTTCAGACGAACGCGTAGTCCGTCGGGATCAACCTCGGGGTCGACTACTTCAAGGCCCATTCCCTCCGACCGTTCCAGGAACGCCATCGCGCCACCGGTCGCGATCATCGCCTTCGACGGGATGCAGTCGAGGAGGTGAGCTGCGCCGCCAACGATGTCACGCTCAATCATCGTGACATCGGCGCCCATACGTGCCGCATAGGTCGCGCAGCTGTTGCCAGCGGGACCGCCTCCGATAATCACCACTTTGGTCATGATCGCAAGGTAGCCGCCGATAGTCGCGAGTGGGCAGTGCGAAGTACCCTTGGCCGCAGCGTGCGATGGATCTCACTGCATCGTGGCTTCTGACTATGGCTGATGACTACCCGGCGGACCGCATCGATATACGTACCGACCTAACGGACGGGATCGTCACCGACCGCTCGCCCAGCGAGACGACGTCATCGTCGGCGTCGTCATCGGCCGCGGCCGCGACGCCGACCAAGCGGTCGCCGGCCAGCGTGCTGACTCGCGTGCCGATCTCCTCGCCGCTGCAGCCCACATTCCGCTGGCTCTATGTCGTCGATGCCATCGGGTTGTTCGCCACGATGATCGTTATCGCCCTCGTCCGGTATGGCAGCGAGTGGCCGACGTACCCGATGTCGCACTACATGACCGGTTTCAGCATCGCGACCATCATTCACATGCTGATCTATTACTTCGGTGGCTTGTACGACCGTGAGCACCGGCTTGGTTCGCGCCAGTGGCTTCCGAAGGCGAGCGGGCTCACACTTGTCGCAGTGCTCCTCGATTCGGTCGTTGCGTTTGCCACCGATCGTTACCTCATGCCCCGGCTTAACCTCGTCGCGCTATTGGTCATCGCGTCGCTTCTACTCGCGTTCAATCGGTGGTTGGCTCACTCGCTTCGTGTCGCTCGATTCGGTCAGCCGCGCGTCTTGCTGGTTGGCACCCCTGACGACATCGGCCTTGCCGAAACCCACCTCGCAGACAGCGACCGCGATGCGATCATCACGGGCCGGGCCAGCGAGAGCGACGATCTACTCGAGGCCATCGAGTCGACGAAGGCTACCGACGTCCTGCTGCTCAGCGGCGGTGCCCTCGATCGGATCTATCCCGATCCGCTCGAAGCGCTCGAGATCCGTCTCATCGGCGTTTACCACCGTCTCTCACCAAGCGACACCCTCCTCGGCGTTCCTCGATCGCGCCAAATCGCCGGCATGCCATTCGTCGCGCTTCGAAGCCATGCGTTGTCGGCCTCCAAGGTTCACTTCAAGCGCACCCTTGAGCTCATCTACCTGCTGCTACTTAGCCCGATCGTCCTCGTGCTGGTCGGCCTCATCTCGCTCTACGTTCGAGCCGTCGCCGGCAAGGGCGTGTTCTTTCGTCAGGAACGAGTCGGCCGCTATGGCCACCCGTTTACGATCGTGAAGTTCCGCACGATGTACCACGGGGCCGAAGACGTCACGGGCCCGACGCTGGCCGAAGCCGACGACGTTCGCGTCATCCGGGCGCTCAACTGGCTCCGCAACACGCGGCTCGACGAGCTACCGCAGTTCTGGAACGTACTCAAAGGGCAGATGTGCATTGTTGGGCCGCGACCCGAGCGGCCGGAACTCGCGATTCAGTTCGAAGAACTCATCCCTGGCTACAGCCGCCGTCACGACATCGCACCCGGGGTAACCGGCCTCGCGCAAGTCAACGGCCGCTACCACACCGATCCCGGCTACAAGCTCGGTCACGACTTGCAGTATCTGGTGAATTGGTCGCCGGTCCTCGATGTGCAGATCATGCTGCGCACCGTGTGGGTTATTCTCGCCCGACGCACCTAGGACCCCACCCGGTAGGCGCAAGCGCTCACTGCAGCGAGATCCATCTTCACCTCGTTCCTCGGCGACTAGCGCGCTCTCTTGTCGGGTCGCCTTGTCATCAGGACTCGTTCCTCGCCGTGCCGGCGCAGCTCCTTAGTCGAGGGGCCGAGCGGCAGCTGTTCTCACCGCGGTTTCGAGGGTCGCTCGATGTACCCGCAGGTCGAAGGTTGATTTCGCCGCGTCATCCGAGCGTCGCAGCAGCGTGTGCTGCAACTCGGCATCACTCAGGGCTGCGGCGAGACCATCGGCGAGACGGTTCGCTCCGTGGCGATCGACGACGTGGGCCCACCCGCCCGAGCGCGCCGCATCGACGGTGGCCAACTCCTTCGGTCCGTAGACGACGATCGGACGCCGAGCGCCGAGGTAATCGCCGACCTTGTTGGCCATCGACCGCCGCAGCAGCGCAACCGACGTCGGGTCGAAGTTGAACGCGAGCAACAACACGTCGGCCGACCGCAGCCGCTGCAAGTACTCGCCGCGGTCCACATGGTCGAGCACCCGCACCGCCGTCGAACCGGCAATGCGGCGACGCATGTCGTCGGCGTGGCGGGGACTGAGCGCGAGATCGAGCTGAACCCGGTGGCCCCGTTCGACGAGGAGCTCGGTCGCCCGAACCGCGTCGTCGAGGGCCGCCGCCGACTGATCAGTAGCGGCACTGCCCGAGTACAGAATGCGCTGCGGATCGGACGGGGTGAAGATGCCAGCGTTCGTGTCGATCTCACCACCGGCGGCGGCAACGCCACCAACTTCGACACCGTTGTGGGCAACACGAAAGGAGCGGCCGGTCGCAGCCTCGAAATGGTCGGCCATGGCCGGGGAGATGGCGAGGCACTCGTGCGACGCTCGCAACGTT
>Ga0114956_1003126_pt1 | contig 12846 bp, 8 predicted proteins | sample MaitaG_FD_87304 | JGI IMG/M metagenome (GOLD analysis project Ga0114956, IMG submission 87304) | Marine algal microbial communities from Maine, USA - Maine_Asex2 metaG | ecosystem: Host-associated > Algae > Red algae > Unclassified | place: Maine, USA | collected 2015-01-05 | reverse complement strand
GTGGTGCTGTCGGTGTTCGTGTCGCTGAAGTAGACGTCGTTGTTGACGGTGAGGTTAAGTGTGGTTCCGGCGGCGACGGTGTTGAAGTTGGCAATCGGGTCGGTATTGGCGAGGATTTGGGTACCCGTTGGCGTGTTCGTGAGGTTGGTTCGGAACTCGGCTTGACCGGTTGGTCCTAGGTCGCCACCGCCACATGTGATCGCGGCATCGATGATGCAGGTGGGTGGGTCGACGCTGACGGGGTTGGTTGGAACTATGCGCACGTTGTCTGCAACATCAAGCGTGAGCGTCATCGACGCAGCGATGTCGTCGAACTCCCAGCTGTAGGAGTCAGCGGTTGGGCCCCCAAGGAGTGGCGGGCCGCCGACATTGTTTTCAAACGTGGGGTTGTAGTCGCCGGCGCTGACCTCAAAGTCCGCCCATGGGGTCCCCGCTTCACAGTAGGTCGTCGCGTCAATCGTGATAGTGCAGAAGGGGGCGGCAACCGTGGCCGTTGGAGCAAAAATTGGGTCGAAGAAACCGTCGACCGGCATGGTCAAATACACGCCGTTGGTGGTCCGCACGACGAGCACGGTGCCGCCGGCGTAAACATCACCGTCAACGATTGGCTCCTGGGTTGCATCGCCATCGAGGTAGATGATTGTGCCGGTTGGTGTGCCCGCAAGGTCGGCAGTGAACTGGGCCTCGCCGGTTGGCCCGGTGGCATCGGTCGTGCACACTATCTCGACCTCAACAAGACAAACCGGCGCGACAGCAGAAATGGGGTCAGGCGTAACCAGCGCGTCAGGCTCGACTGTTTCTCCGACGTCAAACACCATCGGGGCGTTGGTGAGAACGAAGAAGTAGGTGAACCCGTCGGTGGTATCTGACGTCGCAAGGCCGTTTGTGACGTCGACATCGAAGAACTCGTCGGTGTCACCGGTGAGCACCGCATGTGCAGCACCGGAGATGCACACCGCTTCGACCTCAAGCTCGACCAGGCAGTCTGGGATCTCAGCAAAGGTGATGCTGTTAGTACCGGTGGCGCCGAACACGACGCCGTTGTTCACGCTGATTGTTTGCGGCGCAGAACTAATGACTGCGCCGGGGAGGGGATTGGTGGCAGTACCGGCGGGTGTCGCCACATAGTCATCGCTGACGTTCACGACCGCCGTGCCAGTTGGGCCGGCATCGCCGGTTCCACACACGATGGCGACCTCGATGACACAGTCAGGCACAACGAACGACACGGTCTCACCTTGTTCGGTTGCGCTGACCAGGTGCACGCCATTGGGTTGCAGGTTGCCCGCAGCGGTCTGTTCGCCGATGGCAACGGTGGCATTGGTCCCCGGGCTTGCCAGGTCGCCGGTGACGAGCGTGCCGGTGAGCGGTGGCGCCTGCGCTATTGCAGCGTCGTCGAGCGAGATGGTGGCCACGCCATTACTGCAGGCGATCGACACGTCGACCAGGCAGTCAAACGGGCTCACGTCAGAACCAGGCGTGAAGTACAACCCTGCGAGTGGCATAGCGACCGATGTCACCACCGTCGGGTTCGCCGACGGAGGTGACAAAAAGTTCCACACAAAGTTGGGCGCAGAACCGCTGACTGCTGCAACGCCATCGAGAGTGATCGAGTCGTCACCAAGCAGAGTCAACGCAGGACTACCGTCAGGTATCGCAACACTGCTGATTTGCACCAGACCGTTCGCGCACCCAACAGCGGGTGCGAGTTCGATGCACGAGAAGACGCCCTGGTCGATGATCTGGCCCTCGCCCAGATCGACCTGCCATTCGAAATCTCCGGGAGGCGCCAGGTTGTCAAAGTCGGTTCCACCGTCGACCAGCTCGATGATCGCGGTCAGCGGGTCGCCGTCGAGGAATGCGAAGCCGGAGTCAAACGCGCCAGTGCGGAAGATCGAGAAGTCGGCGAAACTGAGACTGGGGTCGTCGGTGGTGACGATGGCCGTGCCGCCAACGCAATCGACTGTGAGGTTGACCTCGGGCGGCTGACAGGTGTCGGGGTCAACCGTCCATGATGGATTCGCAATTCCGTCAAGCGACACGCTAATGGTCGTGATCCCTGGATTGGTAAGGGTGGCCGAACCGTGGAACAACGTCGAAAGTAATCCGCCGTAGAAGTTGTCGCTACGGTCAACGATGCTCAAATCGTTACCGAAAACTTCGCCATTCGCTCCGGCTACGTCGTAGTAACCAATGAGTGAGTTCGCGCCAAAGTTGACGGCGGAGCCGACGACATCGAAGGTGTATTGGTCGCCAACGCAACTGAGCTGCAGGGCGAGGTTGTAACAGACGTCATCAGGCTGGTCCGCTTGGAGAGCGGCCACATGGGCCAACATCATCATCTGGGGAAGTAACAAAACGCCTCCGCTGATGTTGGGAGGGTCAAACAGGTCGTAGGGCAGGTCGCCGTTGTACGACGTGTCGTTGTTCGGGCACACCAATGTGCCGTTCGGGACCGGGTCGGTGGCGCACGTTGATAGGCCAGGGATATCGAACGGTGGAAGGTCGCAGGGGATGTCGCCGGGAAGCACATCGATTTGTGCGGCTTGCGCTGGTGCCGCTGTCGGCCCACCCAAAAGGCCCACTGCGAACATGACGCCGATCGCAATGATCGTGCACGCCGCAAGACGGCTCGGCACGCCCAGCCGTCTTTGTGTTTCCCCAACCCGTCGGACAACCGCCACTATCCGCCCTCTCTGCTTCGCCTTTACCAGAATGCGCATTGCGACTACAGTCCAAAGCGCTCCGAGTAATACTAGGCGGTACGGATATGAGTAGTAAAGGTAGAACGCGCAGCTTTTTTGCGAGCGGGCGCTTTCTCGTCATGTTGTTTGCATGTGTGTCGCTTGCGGCCGGCTGCGCACAAGGTGGCGGAGGTAAGGCTGTCGAGTTCGATGCAGTCCTCAACGGCACCGACGTGCTGGCAAGCGGTCCGGGCGACCCGATCAAGCTAACGAGCGACGAACCCGCCGAACTTGCGCTCACGCTTCGCAACGTCAGCGACGACACGGTGACGGTGCGCTATGTGCGTTTCGAGGGCGAAGTGCTCGACATGATCTTCCTGACCTACGACACGGCGATCAGCCTTGAGCTAGCCCCCGGCCAGTCGCAAACACTGCCGCCTGTACTGCTCGATTTCTACGATCTCGGCGGGCAAGCGAGTGGATACTTGCGTGGTCATGTTCAGGTATATGACGGCGAACGTGAAACGCTCGGCAGCCAGCCCGTGTTCCTCGATGCGAGCGGCGACGGATTCTCCACCCTTGCGCTGTTCAATCTGCTTCTGCTCATAGCCACAGCCGCGGGCGTCGCATGGAACGTGGTTCGGCTTGCGCAACGACGCCTTCCGGCAAACCGGGTTGTTCGCGCCCTTCGGGTTCTTGCCGTGGGTGCCACAGCAGGTCTGACGCTGGCAGTGGCGTTCTCGACGCTGCGCATCTGGCCGCTCGACACGCTGGCCTGGGTGCTTTGCACGGTGATTGGCGGGATCATTGGCTACGCGATTGGGTTCGTACTTCCCGGTTCCGACGATGAGGTCGTCGACATCCTTGATGAACGAGACGTTCTCGATGCCGTTCTTGAGCAACAGGCGGCGCAGTCACTGCGATAAGTTGGCGTCGCAATGAGTGACGTCACCCCAGCTAAGCCCGAGCCAACGGTATTTCCAGAACGGCCGCAGGCATTTGATCTTTCGGCATTTCCTTGCCCTCGCTGCCAAACGACCATCTCGGCGGACTCGTATGGTCCTTGCCCGTCATGCGTCGCAGAACTTCGGGCTAGCCAACAAGGTGAAGCATCAGGCGAGGGCGCTGCCGCATATGAGCCAAAGATGAACGTGACACCAAACGCGGTGGCGCTCAAAGACGACTGATAGGAACGGCTGGCCCGCTACCGTCTCGGAGTGGCTGACGGCGAAGTACTCCCAGCGGTCGGGTTTGTTGCCCGGCTCATCCGCCCGCAGTGGGTGCCGTTCACGGTTGCGGTCGTCGGCGGAGGCCTTTTCGCAGCGGGTGCTGTAGCTGGCGCAGTTGTCTTTGGACGCATTGTCGACGATGTCGTCTTGCCAGCATTTGAACAGTCGCTCGATGTGAGCGCTGGCACCCTGCTCGGTTGGACGCTGCTGCTGCTTGGTGTCGTGGTGCTGCGCATCATCGGGGTCATCGCCCGGCGCTTCTTCGCTGGCATGACCGCAGAGCGAGTCTCTCGAGCGTTCCGAAATGAGTTGGCACATGCGTATGTGCATGTGCCAATGGCATTTCACCGTCGTCGTTCGACGGGCGATCTGCTTGCGCACGTCGACACCGATACCGAGACGGTCACCGAAGTTATTCACCCGCTTCCGTTCTCATTCGCTGCTGCGTTCATGGCCATCTTTGCGGCGATCGCAATGTTCCTTGTCGACCCGGTGCTCGCCGTGATTGCGCTTGTGATCTTTCCAATTTCGATCGGCATCAACCATGTCTATACCGACCGCGTTAACGAGCCGGCCCGGCGCCAACAAGACTCGGTCGGCAAGGTCGCTGCCGTAGCGCACGAGAGTTTTGATGGCGCACTCGTGGTCAAGCTGCTCGGCCGTGAGACCTCAGAGACGCAAAGGTTCAACGACGAAGCCGAAGAGTTGCGCCAGCATCGTGTCGAGGTCGGCAACCTTAAGGCGATCTTCGAAGCGACCTTGGGTGCGGTCCCGAACATGGGCATCATTTTGGTGGTGCTTGTGGGTGCGTGGCGTATCGACAGCGGGGCTGCCACGGTCGGTGGCCTCATTCAGATCGCGTCACTGTTTGCAGCGCTCAGTCTGCCAATGCGGATTTTGGGCTACTTCTTGCAGAACGTGCCGTCGTCGCGGGCGGCGAGTCGGCGACTTGACTCGGTGTTTGACGAACCGTTTGCACCTCGTGGTGCAGCGCTGCCCGTTCCTGCTGGTCCGGCTGATCTGGTCTTTCACGACGTCACGTTGGGCTTTGATGGACAGGCCGTGGTCTCACATGTCGATCTTGAGGTCAAGGGAGGCGAAACGGTTGCCCTCGTTGGTGCGACCGGAAGTGGCAAGTCAATCCTGGTATCGGCTCTCGCCGGGCTTTTGGATCCCATGGCAGGTGATATCTCATTTGGCGGAGTCCCGATCGACGACATTGATCCGGCCACCCGAGCCGACGCGATCAGAATTGCATTCCAAGAGGCGTTCCTGTTCGGCGATTCGATCGACGCAAACGTGGCCCTCGACCGTGCCGGTATCGACCGGTTAGAGATCGACGAGGCGTTGGTTACCGCCGGTGCCGCCAAGTTCGTAGACGAGTTACCGAACCAGAGCGCAACAGTTGTTGGTGAGCGTGGCATGACGCTGTCGGGCGGGCAACGCCAGCGGGTGGCTCTTGCTCGGGCGCTGGCAGGCACGCCCCGACTGGTCGTGCTCGACGACGCAACAAGCGCAGTCGATGCCGCCATTGAACGCGAAATCCTTGACGCACTGCGGGGGTCTGTGCACGCCCCGTCCATGTTGATCGTGGCGCACCGCCTGTCGACTATTCGACTCGCTGATCGGGTGGTGTTTGTCAAAGACGGCCGTATTGCCGGACGCGGGACCCATGATGAACTGCTCGCCGATCCCGCGTACCTGACGCTCGCTACTGCGTACGAACAAGCTGAGGCCGAAGATGGCTGAGGCACTCGATACCCCCGAGATTGAGGGGGCATGGGCGTTGTTCAAACGCGGCATGCAGGCAAGTCCCGAGCTACGCAATGGATTGTCGGCAACGATCATTATGGGGGTGGCGGTCGCAGTTGGCCGAATCTCGATCCCGATCGTGATCCAACGAACGATCGACCGAGCCATCACGACAGCGGCTGACGGCACGACACAAGTCGATATGGGTCGCGTCGTCATGCTGGCATCGATCGCAACCTGTGTTGTGCTGGTTTCGTCTGTCGTTGCAGTCTTGGCTCGCCGTCGCATGATTCGTAATGCCGAAGCCGCCATCTATGGGCTGCGGACCCGAGCGTTCGCCCACGTGCACAAACTCAGCTTGGCCGATCATGTTGAGAACAGCAGCGGCATGTTCCTAACCCGGGTGACGTCAGACGTTCAGGCGATTAGCCGTTTCTGTGAGTGGGGCCTGCTGACCTGGACGGTTGGCCCAACGGTCGTGCTGGGTGTCTTTGTGGTGATGGCGTTTTATAGCTGGCAGCTCACGATCGTGGTGCTGATTACATTTCTTCCCACGGTCCCGTTCATGAAGGTTCTGCAGCGTCGTCAGCTCGCTGCGTATGACCGGCTACGAAATTCGGTCACCAAGCTGGTCGGACGCGCCAACGAAGCCATTACTGGCGCTGGCACCGTTCGCGCCTACGGCGTGGGCGAGCGTGCCGCAGCACGGGTAAGCGAAGCGACCGAAGAGCGGTACCAGGCCGGGATCCGTCGCAACCGATTCATGGCAATCGTCTTCTCCGTTGGCGACTTCTTTGGATCCCTCTCGCTTGCAGCGGCGTTCGCCGTGGGTGTTTGGCAGCGCGACAACTGGGGCCTGACTGGCGGCACCTTGGTTGGTGTCATGTTCCTGGTGACACTGCTCAACGAACCAACGGGTGAACTTGGTGAGACCACCGACCGCACACAAGAGGCAATCGCTGGGTGGCGCAAGATTCTTGAACTGCTCGACATGCCTGTCGATGTTGTCGAAGATGACGCGGGCCAGAGTTTGCCTCGCCAAGCCCTTGCCATCGATGTTGACGGTGTTGAGTTCTCCTATCGCACTGGCCCTGCGGTGCTACGTGATGTCTCGCTGCACATTCCGGCCGGTACGAACGTTGCGGTCGTTGGCGAAACGGGCTCGGGAAAGACGACGTTAGCCAAGCTGCTCTGCAGGCTGGCCGATCCAACAGCTGGTGAGATTTCACTCAGCGGGGTGCCACTCGAAGACGTTGCGCCAGCGTCACGGTTGGCATCGATTCGTATGGTCCCCCAAGATGGGTTCTTGTTTGACACCAGTTTGCGAGAGAACATTCGGCTGGGCCGCGACGGCGCAACCGATCAGGACATCGCTGCTGTGATCGAGAGCCTTGAGCTCACGGCGTGGGTCGGCGGGCTACAGGACGGACTCGACACGCAAGTGGGCAGTCGCGGTAGCTATCTGAGCGTTGGTGAACGTCAACTGGTAGCGCTGATCCGGGCGGCGCTGGCCGACCCCGGCTTGCTCATCCTGGACGAGGCGACGTCATCGGTTGATCCCGAGACGGACCGAGCTCTCACCGAGACGATTGCCAGGTTGTCGACCGGCCGCACGGTTGTTTCGATCGCTCATCGACTGGCCACCGCCGAAGCCGCCGACCTCATTGTGGTCTTTGACCGCGGCCGGGTGGTCGAGATTGGCGCGCACGATGAGCTCGTGAAACTCGATGGCATTTACGGCCGTCTTCATGCCGCATGGGTCGGAAACACGCAACGACAGGCGCTGCTATGAAACAGACATTCGTGCACGCAATGATGACGAGCATGGGTTGTGACCCTGCCGAGGTAGCAACGCAAGGGGTGTCGGTGCGCCCTAGTCCGGAACGTGCCGAGAATCACGTGAGCGCCGGCTATCTGTTCGATGAGCACCTCATCATCTCGTGTGACCCCGCAGCAGAGGCGCTACTCGGGCCTGCCGAGGCGTCATGTGAACCAACACTCGCGGCATGGAATGACTTCGCAATCGCGGCAGGTGGCGAGCTACTCGGCGCCGCACGCATGCAGCTACTGAACTCACACGTCATGCCGCCGATCGACGTCGCACCTGGATACGAGCTACGTCAGCTGAACCGCGGCATGGCTGCTGACGTCGCATTGATCCAGCAGCTGGTCGACGAGTCAACCCAAGATGATCTCGACGAGGTAGAGCTAGACATCGATGCGCTGAACGAGATCGTCATGGTGTTCGTCGACCAAGAGACTGACAAGATTGCGTGCTTCGCCGACACCTACGAGTTCGACATGGCGCCGGCTTTCCACGACGTTGGCATGTTGACCACGCCGCCGCATCGAGACAAGAACCTCGGCAAAGCGCTCACCCGACATATCTGCTCACACCTGTTGCAACAGGGCATCGAGCCGCTGTATCGGTGTGACGAGGCCAATGTCGGATCCATTCGGCTCTCCCGCGCGCTCGGTTTCGCTCCGGTGACACAACTTGTTGCGTACCGGTTTCCGCTCACCTGACTACTGCGTGACGAAGTCGATGTACCGGTCGATTGGGTCGAAGCCCAACTGCTGGTTTAGGCCCGTAACGAAGTTTGAATATGGATTGAAGTCATAGAAGCATGCCTCGCCGGTTGTGGCATCGATCATGTATTCAGCCCCACCAACCTGCGCGTCTGACGCGCTGAGTGCAGCTCCGACCGCAGCGACAATCTTGCGTGACGGGTCAAAGAGTGCAACCTGATCAGTGGCAACGCCGTCGACTGCGCAGTAGTTGAATCCGTCGGCTTGGGCGGCCTGCGTTGTGCCATAGAACAAGTCGCTGCCAAGCATCTCAACTCGGTAAATGAGGCCGTCTGCGCTGTTGATGACGCGTTGCACGAGTCCGGTCCCGTCAATGCCCAGGTCGACAAGGCCCGCGGCCATCGCATGCTCAAGTTCATTAGCTGAGTCGTGGCGCATGATGCCGCTGCCCGAACCACCGACGTTGGGTTTTGTCAATACCGGGAACCCGAGTGTCTCGGCTGCTGCCACGGCATCGCGTGGTTGGTAGATCGCGATCGAGGCCGGCGTGGGCAGACCGACGCGATGGAATAGTGCGCTCTGTGCAGCCTTTGACCCACCAATTCGATGACTCATTGAGCCGTTGATGACCGACTGCCCGCTGAGCTCAAGCGCGGTCAGTAAATGCGCTGCTGCCGCCACCACGCTCGCAGGCCGACCCGCCGACGGCATCGCGTTTATTCGATTGATCCACCGATCAAACGAGGTATCGATTTCGGGTAGTTGGGCGGCGTAGTCGCCAACGTTGATTGGGGTGACATCGATCGAGCGTTGCTGCAGTCGCTCAAGCAGCGACGCCGACCACGTCGGATGCTCGAACAGCAGAGCGACTCGCATCAGCCTTTCGAGCGCAGCTTAGGGTCCAGCGCATCACGCAGGCCATCACCGATTAGCGTCACCGCCATCACGGTGACCGAGATCATCACCCCTGGCCAGATCGTGAGTACAGGGTTCGTTGTGAGACGATCCTTGGCATCGAAGAGCAAACGGCCCCATGTTGGGAAGTCGGCTGGGAAGCCAAGGCTCAGGAACGACAATGCTGATTCGGTGATGATTGCTGTGGCGACGCCGAGTGATGCCGCCACGATCACCGGACTTAGCACGTTCGGCAAGATATGGCGGGCCACGATACGACGCGCTGGCGTGCCAACGCTGCGGGCTGCCAACACGAACTCTTCTTCTTTAACGGCAAGCACATCGCCTCGAACGACGCGGGCGGTTTGCATCCAACTGGTAATGCCAATGACGAACACCACCAAGATGAAGATCCCGAGACTCGGTCCGAACCGTTCCTTCAGGCTGTCACGCCACAGAACCATGATCACAAGAAGCAGCGGTAGTAACGGGAGTGACAAGAACAAGTCGGTGAAGCGCATCAACGGCCCATCGAGGATCTTGAAGAAGCCGGCGAGGACGCCGATCAACGTGCCGATGACGAGACCGACCAACATGGCGGTGAAACCAACCGCAATCGACACACGTCCACCTACCAGTATTCGAGCCAAGGCATCGCGGCCGAGATTGTCAGTACCCATGGGGTGGCGCCACGACGAGCCCTGCAGTCGACGACTCAGGTCTTCGGCGTCAGAGCCCTTTGGTGCGTACGGGTAGATCTCAGGGCCGACGATGACCGCTAACACAATGATCGTGAGCACGAAAAGGCCAAACATTGCACCCTTGTGGCGTCGGAACTGGCGCCATACGTCGGACTTTAGTGACCGATACTCGGGCAGGTCTTCGAGTGGATCTTGGGCGAGATCAGTCATAACGAATCCGGGGGTCGAGGAAGCCGTACAGCACGTCGGCAAGAAGATTGAATACCACCGTCAGGAATGCGATAAAGAATGTGATCGACTGGATCATAGGAATGTCGTTTCGCCCGATCGACGTGATCAGCAATTGCCCAATGCCGTTGATGCGAAAAACCGTCTCAGTGATAATTGCGCCGCCCACGATTCCTGGGATCGACAGTGCAAGCAGGGTGATCACCGGAATCAAACTGTTGCGCATGACATGTCGGTTGACCACCACCGATTCAGTAAGCCCTTTGGATCTCGCAGTTCTGACGTAGTCCTGATTTAGGTTGTCGAGCATTGAAGCTCTGGTAAACCGGGCGAGCGACCCGGCGTTAAAGAGCGTGAGCACGGTGACCGGCATGATCAGCTGCTTGATCTGTATCCAGATGCTGGACCAGCTGGTGAATTGGACGTCGTGCGTCGTGTCGTAGAGCGATGGAAACCAGCCAAGCTTGACGCTAAAGATCACGATTGCGAGTAAGCCGGTGAAGTAGACGGGAAGTGAGAACCCGATCATCGACACGACGGTTCCGACATTGTCGAACAGTGAGTACTGCTTGTAGGCCGAGATGATGCCAACGGGAATGGCGATCAGGGTGCCGAACAAAGTGCCGAGGCCGAGGACCCACAATGTTTGTGGGAGTCGCTGGTAGATGGTGTCGAGCGCCGGGCTGCGCGATGACCATGAGATGATTCGGTCTTGGCTCGCGAGGCACTCGCCAATGCAGATGTCGGTAGCTGATTCCCACAGGTGCACGGGCTCGTTGACGATCATGAGCTTGGTCCAGTTGTACCACCGCACGAAGAATCCGTCGTTCAGGCCGAGCGAGTCACGAATCTGCTCTCGAATCTCGGCTGACAAGTTCAGCGGCATCTGAGACGTCGGATCGCCGGGAGCCTGATCCAGAATGAAGAAGATGATCATGCTGATGATCATCAACGTTGGTATCGCGAAGAGAGATCTTCGGATCACGTAGTTCAGCATGTGTTGCGGACAACCCCTCCATGAACGAACAAGGGCGTGCCGACCGATCGAACTCGGTTCGGCACGCCCTCGTAACTTAGCGCTCTTTGATCGCGAGCGCTTTACTCAGGTTGTGAGGGATTAGCCCTCGCGGGTCCACTCGTGAATGTTCCAGTATTCGCTGTCCCAACCATTGAGAGGACCGGTGTTGGCAATGTCATTAGCGAAGGCCGAAACGCTACCGCGGTTGATCAATGGAATCATTGCGCCGCTCTCAGCCGAGACGATGTCGTTAAGGCGGATGATGAGCTCAAGACGAGCTGGATCATCAAGAGCTGTTCCTGACAGTTCTACCCAGGTCTTGTCGTACTCCTCGCTTGACAGGCGAGGTATGTTGCTGCCGCCCCAGTCTGGGTACGTTGGAATTTCACTGGTCTGCCAATTGGCCATGTACGTCTGTCCGTCAACGTTGGTAGGACCATTGGTGAACATTTCGATGTCGCTCGGGAAGCGCCAGATCGAGACTTCACCGTTGGTGCCGTCGAAGAACAGGCTTGCGTCTTCGTTGCCCATGTTGGCGACAACACCAATTTCTTCCCAGTCACCCTTGATGAGGTCTTGGTTCGACTGACGCACCGCGTTGGTGGAGGTCACGTAGCTGAACTCAAGCGGTTCGCCGGTTGGAAGCTCGCGCACACCGTCACCGTCGGTGTCGAGGTAGCCAAGGCCATCAAGGATGGCGTTTGCTTCGTCGACGTCTTGGGTCAAGCACCAATCATTGTTGGTTGACTTCTCGTTGCCCTTGTTCCAAATGTTGCATGTTGGTTGGCCGTTCGGGCCGTACCCAACCGTGACGAGGTCATCACGGTTGATGGCCAATGAGAGTGCTCGTGCGAACTCTGCGTTGTTGAAGAAGAATGGGTTGGGGTTGGTGCCATCGAGGTAGTCAGATGACGCATCGCCTTCGGCCCGGTTGTTGGTCTGGTTCAGGTTGATGTGCTCAACGTTCGAAGTGAACGCAACAACAACTTGACCGTTGCCAGCGTCTTCCATAGGGCCGAGGATGGTTGGGTCAACCTGCAGGTTCCATGCGTAGTCGGCTTCGCCGATTTCGAGCACGGAGCGAGCTGAGGCTTCAGCGTCGCCACCACCCTTGATGACAACAGAACCAAAAGATGGCTGGCCTTGTGCGTTACCACGGAACAATGGGTTGAACTCGTAGACCACGGTGTCTTCTGGGCGCATCTCGGTGATGATGTAGGGACCAGTGCCGATGGGCGCCAGGTTCTCGTCGCTGCAGCCTTCGGCAGCTTCGCCAACGCAGTCAGCGAACTGTGCGGCCTGAATGATTGGGTTCAAGTACCCAACAAATGGCGCAAATGGGAACGGCTGTGGCGAGTCGAACTCGATCAGAACGGTCAGGTCATCGACAGCGGTCACGTTGGTAACTGCGACGAAGGCATCGGCCGAACAGCCAGAGCCGTCTGCGACGCAGTATTCCCACGTGAACGCGACGTCGTTCGCGGTGAACGGCGTGCCATCTGACCACATGACGCCCTCTTTTAGGGTCCAGGTAACCGAGGTCTGGTCGGCAGGGATGCCGCCGTTGGCGGTCGTTGGGATCTCTGCGGCGAGCCACGGAACAAGGCTGCCCTCTGGATCAAAGCGAGCGAGCGGCTCGTTCACGATGCTGCTTGCGAGCGCATCCTTGGTACCGCCTGAAAGCAGCACGTTGGCCTGTGATGGCGCCTGCCATTGAAGCAAGAGCAGTTCGCCGCCCTGGCCTGCAGCGGAGTCAGATGAAGCAGGTGTTGCGTCTTCTTCTTCATCCATGGTTTCTTCTTCATCCATGG
>Ga0114956_1003125_pt1 | contig 12849 bp, 6 predicted proteins | sample MaitaG_FD_87304 | JGI IMG/M metagenome (GOLD analysis project Ga0114956, IMG submission 87304) | Marine algal microbial communities from Maine, USA - Maine_Asex2 metaG | ecosystem: Host-associated > Algae > Red algae > Unclassified | place: Maine, USA | collected 2015-01-05 | reverse complement strand
TGGTATTTGTCGGCTAATTTTTTTACTAATATTAAATAAATGCCATAGGAAGTGGCATTGATAAAAATGAATAAATCGCCTATTAATGAGCTACGCTTGTTGCCCGATATTTCGGCCAACAAAATGAGCAAAGCAGCTCCCAAAATGCCTAAAACAATTCCTCCAATTTTACGTGATGTTATCTTTTCTTTTAAAACTAATGCGGATAATAACAGCACAATAATGGGCAAGGTTATCATTATTAAGCTGGCATTAATTTCGGATGTTAGATTAAGTCCGCTATAAAAAAGCAACATGTTAATGGCAACGCCAAATAAACCGCAAACTGCCAAACGGGGATAGTCTTTTTTGTCAATTTTTTCCTTAACAAATAGAGCATTAATTAACCAAAAAATGGCACCAGCACCCAAAACTCTTACCACAATAAAACCAAATGGCTGCAGGTAATGTGGCATTAACGATTTGGAGATTACATAGTTTAATCCATAAAATACATTAACGGCCAATATGGCAATGTAAGCGAGTGCTTTTTTTGACAATTTTTTTGTTTAGACCGTAAACTTAGCTTGAATAGTTTGTAAGCGATTAATTTTTGGCTCAAAAACCATTGCGATTATCACCTACCGTTAAAACCGTAGGAAAACAAAGCACAAGTTTTGGGTTAAAAATCTTTAGCCATGCTAAAGTAATATTGAGGGCCCACTTTTAAGCCAGTATCCAAACCCCAAGCAGAATCGAACCTAAAGAAGTAGCCCAAAAATGATGTGCGAACACCTGCACCATAACCACCTACAAATGGATTTCGGTAGTATTGTACATCAACTTTTACTGGGTTTGTTCCAATAGCAGGGTTTGGGTAAGTAATGTTGGCATAAGGTGCTTCACTTGAGTAAGGCGAGAGGCCTAGCCATGCAGCACCCACATCAGCAAAACCAATTATTTGAAAGTCGCGTAAAAATTTTGATTTTAATTGTTTGCGAGAAATGTAGCTAAAAACGGGTACGCGCAATTCAGTATTAATAGCTGCATAACTGCTGCCGTTTCGTATGTTTTGTTTAAAGCCTCTTAAGTTGGTGGCAATGGTTTGGTAGCCGAAATTTTCATCTTCTGCAACTTGAGTTCTACTGTCAAAACGTTTACTATCATCTAAATGCAGCCAACCATCAACTCCACCTAAATAATAGAGCATTTTTTGTTGCCCAAATGATGTTGCTCCTGCAAAGCGCGTAGCCAAAGTAATTTGCTTATGTAGTTTTTGATAATGCCTAGCATCTAAGGCTACAATATGCAAAAATCCTTTTTGATCATCAATTTGCCTGTGCAATTCATACCAAACTTTTGCCCGAGTTCCATTTCTAATATTGGTCATTACCTTAAAGCTATTGTCAAAAACGAACTCGAACTTAGTTGAAGCCCAATGTTCATCAATATTGCCTTGTTGCAAAGTGGCAAAATCGGTGGCTTGTATAGCAATGTTATCATATCTATAACCTAGAGAACCTTGCACACGAGCAAATACACTTAGCGGATATTTTAAGCTGCCCTGCATGTAATTGGTACCCACTTTTGATGTGAAAGTTTCAAATGAACCCGACACTTGATTTTGAGTTTGCACAGGATTTAGCTCAACGCTACGGTAAAATAAAACCTGTTTATCTAAACGTTTTTTAAAGTTATCGTAAGATAAAAAGTATTCGCTGCCCGATAGTGAGGTAGGAACTTTAAAACCTCCCAACAAACGATAATCTTCTAATTTATCGGTTGCCGAAATTTTTATCATTGCGCTTAAATCGGGGTATTCAAATTTAGGTGCATTGTTTCTATCGTATATCTGATACTGATTGTAAATTAGATTATTATCGATTTGAGTGGATAAAAAATCGGCACTAAACTCAACGTTGTAAGGCATGGCTCGGCCTCTTTTAAAAACAGCACGTCCTTTATCATCTTCTTCATCTGTAAAATTTTTAGTGGATGCTTTTGATGATGAATTGTTAGCATCTGTTTCAATAGGAAATTTCGTTTGAAACTGCATGCCTTCTTCCTCAGCTGATAGTGGTTTAACATCCGTTACAGTTTGTTGATTTTGCAGTAATTGTTGTTTTTTATAGGTGGTGTTTCTTAACTTAATTGGCTTATCAACGGATAACTTTTCAATGTAAATCTTAGACCTGCGTTGGTCGTTTGATAAATGAGCTACTTTGCCCATTTTTTGGTTTACTACTTGATAATTTATGTTGTTTTGATAATTGGTTATGGCAAATGTGTTGGCGGTTAATTTATAAACGGGTTGCTTAACTATAGAATCTATTATTGGAGGTTGTATGCTTTGTATAGAGTCTAATTTTTTAGGATTAATCAATAAAGTATCCGCCAAATAAACCAATAGATTGTTGTGAGAAAAAGTACTGTCAAATGCACCGGCATGTCTATTATAAATTCCGTTGGCATCACTTAAAAAGCAAAAATGAGCGCTATCAACCATAAAACTTTGGCTTTCATTTATTAAAGGGGTATTGGTTAGTTGCCCTAGTATTTCTCCCTTCTTATCTAAATCGTAATAAAACAAATCGAATTGCCCAATTGGTAAAATGGTGTCTAGTTTTTGCTTTTGCCGCAGGGTGTCATCTATTCGATTGCTCGAAAAAACAATGCCATTGTAATTGGCAAACTTTATTTCTGCCGGGTATAAATCATCATAAAAGTCATTGGTAATTTGTTTTAGTGAGCCGTTAGCTAAACCGTATAAATAAATGTCTGATTGGCCTTTGCGCACAGCCGAAATCAATAACTGCTTGCCATTGCTCATAAAGTTTGCATGTACTATTTGCTGAAAGTTTCCAATGTCGCGTGTTTCGGTAATCTTATTATCAATAAAACTGTATTGAGCTAGCTTGAGTTTGTCTCGCTTAATATAAAAAATGGCTAAAACATCTTTTGGACCCCAGGCAATTACTGGGTATTGTATGTTATAAGGTTGGGTAGGTAAACGTGCTCCGGTTTTAAAAATGGTTGAAGATTTTTCTTGGCCCAACTCATTCACTTTTACTCTAACAATGCCCTTATTGTATTCTACAAATGCGACTTTATCGGCTTTAGGGCTCAAAGCAATTTTATGATAATTTCTATGCTTTTTAGTTTTTGCTTTGATAGGCTCGGTAAATGCATTGCGTTTGGCTTTATCTAAAACATATAGCTGGTAATAAAAGTAATACCACTCTTCATAAACTTCTTTATCTGAGCTACCCATTACAAAATTGTAACCACTTTCGAGATTGCGATTTACGCGTGTTATGTAGAGCAAATTTGGGATGGCGCTTTTACCATAATTGCTGGCAACATAATGCCAAAATGAATGTCCTGCTAAAGTTGGGTTAACTATGCTTAGCTCATTAAAACTCTTCAACTCTTGGTTAATTAATTCATTTTTTAGTTGGCCATCTAATGTTGAATTCCAGTTATCTCCTAAGTAGCTAACCAAACCATTTAAAAACCAAGGTGGTAAGTTTAGCAAAACCGCATTTTGTATTACATCTTGCAAATTACCGCCCCAAAGCATATCATTAATTAATAAATTGGCAACACCTTCTTTTATATTTTGGTTAAGTTTTTGATGATTTCCATCAAAGTAGATAAATATTTTGTTGCCCAATATTTTGGTAGTACCGCTGCTTTCAAACTGCTCAACTTCTTGCCCAATGTTGGTTTGCTTTAAATCGGAAAAATCATTGTAAACAACTACATCAATTTTATTTTGGAGTTGGTACTCTAACCTTTCCGAAACTTCAATTAAAACTTTTTCAGCAGTAATATTGGTGAACTTTCCAATTTCTTGACCGCCCGAATAATAATAAACTTTAAAGTTGTTAGACTCGTGGTAAAACCAATCGAAATCTTTATACTGCACACGATTTTTCCCATATTTAACATTGCCTCCTTGCGCATTAGCGGTTTTGGGAAAGCTTATTAAAATGAAAAAAACTAAGGCCAAAAAAGACCAAATTTTAATGCAATATTGCAATTGATTAATATTGTTGTTCAAGAGAGTAAATTAATAATTTTAAAACACAATTGTGAAGATAAAATGCTTTGTTTTTAGTCCGTTTTACGAGAATACCTACGTATTGTCAATTGATGACGGCAGTTGCTGGATTATTGACCCTGGTTGTTATGATGAGGCGGAAGAAAATGAGTTGGTAGATTACATAACTAGCAACAACTTAACTCCAACCAAGTTAATAAACACCCATTGCCATTTAGATCATGTTTTTGGGAACGCTTTTGTGTGCGAAACATATAATTTAAAACCTGTAATGCACAAAATGGGGGTTACGGTGTTAGAGTTTTCACAAATGTCGGCTGCTGGTTATGGTGTTAAATTAAGGCCATCACCCATGCCAATTAATTTTATAGATGAAGGAGATGTGCTTAAATTGGGAGCATTCGATTTTCAAATATATTTTACGCCTGGCCATGCGCCAGATCATGTGATATTGTACAATAAGGAAGAAGGCTTTACAATTTCAGGAGATGTTTTGTTTGAGAACAGCATTGGTAGAACTGATTTGCCTGGTGGGGAGCATGAAACATTGTTGAAGGCTATTAAAGAAAAAATGTTTGTGTTACCTGATGAAACTAAAGTTTACAGCGGACATGGGAACCCAACAACCATTGGTCACGAGAAAGCAAACAATCCATTTTTCAAGTAAAAAAACGGCCTCAATTTGAGGCCGTTAATGTTTTAGTAGATTGCTGATGATGGACTATCTGCATCATCAAATTGGTCAATATCAAACATTAATGAAAATCTCAAAGTATTGTCTAAAGGATTTCTGTTACCAGAAGTAGGTACTAAATAAGACATGTCAATTCCAAACACTCTATACTTTAAGCCTAACCCAACAGTTAAAAACTTTCTATTACCTTTTGTTTGATGCTCGGTGTAATAACCAGCTCTAACAGCAAATTGTTGGTTGTACCAATACTCCAAACCAATAGAGTACATTAACTCACGTAATTCTTCTGAAAAACCATCAGGAGCATCTCCAAATGAACCCAACATGCCACTAATTAATGGCTCTTCACGGTGATCGCCAATATCATTGTTATTTAAATCTAGCGTATCTGGTGATGGCACTAGTAATTTATTAATGTCAACTAAAAAAGTGAGTTGGTTGTATTGGTCAACATCTACCGACATTCTTCCGCCTAAACCTAAGTTTATCGGAACAAAGTCTTTTACCAAATTTGCATCTTGGTATGAAATTTTTGAACCAATGTTAGAAATGTTGGCTCCAAAAGCTAATTCGCCTCCTTTGCTACCTAACTTAATATCATCTTGGTAATAAAAATTAATATCTGCTGCTGCACCAACACCTGCTTTAATTTGACTGCCTGTTCCAGGAGCTTCAAAACCACCGGCTAAATTTGAATAAACAAATTTTAAGTTCAATCCACCAGCTACTTTCTCGCTAAATTTTAACGCATAAGCAGCATCTAAGGCAAACTCATTTGGCTTATAATCTTGCAAAAACTCACCTGTTTGGCTTGTAAATTGAATGTTACCTAAAGAAAAATATCTAAGGGAAAATGCCAATGCTTGGTCTTGATTGATCTTGTAATAGGTTGACAAGTTGGCCAAATAAATGTCTTTAGCCAACTTACGTAACCATGGGGTGTAGGTTAATGATAACCCAAATTGATCTTCTGCAAAAGCCAATTTAGAAGAGTTCCAATAAATTGAATTTGCATCTGGAGATAGTGCTATTCCTCCATCTCCCATTCCTCCTGAACGTGCATCAGGACTGACTCTTAGTAAGGGTACAGCAGTTGTAATTACGTTTACACAATCCTTAGGATCAGTGTCCGCTTGATAACATTGGCGTAATTGGGCATTTGCATCTAAAACTAGTATACTAACGCTCAATAAAAGAAGCATTTTTATATAAAGTGCTTTCATCATTTTCATATATGTGATTAATAAAGTTAATTAAATAAAGTAATCTTACCTCAATAGCACCAATTTTTCATATTTATATTCATTTGCTCCATTGCTTTCTGAGGTTACAGACACCTTGTAAACATACACTCCTCTGCCTAGTTGATTTCCATATTCATCCAAACCATCCCAATGTATATTTCTTACTCTTGAACTTTCCGCAAAGATATTCTCTCTTATAGACTTTACAACTTTTCCTGAGGTTGTAAGTATTTGAATGTGCACATCAATATCATTACCTAATTGATTGTGCTCAAACATAAACTCGGTATTGGTAGTAAATGGGTTAGGGTAGTTTAATACATGATTTAATGCAACATTTGCTGCTGAAGCTACCACAAACTCGGTATATCCTTCACCTGAGTTGTTAAAAACATCCCAAGCTTTTACTCTTAATTTATGTCTGCCATCAGCTAAATTATTAAGAGGATAGTCAATTCTACCTCTTTGGTAGTCGTCTAATTCAGATTCAAAAAAGTTGTTTAGCACTATTAAGTCCTGTGAATTATCATCCACCACACCTGTCATATCATGTCCAATTCCATTGCCAACGGTATTCATGCCATTTTCATCAAAAAGTTTCACAATCATTAATGGATTTTCATTGGTAATTCCACCAAAAGTAAAATCTTCATCATTCATAAAAATTTCAATTTCTGGCCCTTTGTTGTCTGCAATTGTATTATTGTCAATAGAGCCAACTAATATAGTATCGCATCCTGCCGCATCATCATCTCCGTTGCTTGCGTAGTAGCTAATTTTGCCATCACCCACAACGTAATTAATATCTTTAGGAACGATAAATGTGAAGCTAAATTTGCCATTGTTTACGCTAGCCTTACCTTTAAATAGCACGTTTTTAAACATGGTGAAATTCTTTTTAGAACTTAATCCAGGATCATTGGCTTTGGTGGCTAAGTTTAAAGATTTATCATAAATGGTTGGATAAACTAAGCCATTAAAATTGGATAATAAAACATCATTCTCATCAGTAACTTCACCTTCAATGGTAATTTTTGAAAGCGCTTTTAAGGTATCGTTGCCGTTTACATAATTATTGGTGTTTACTTTAGTCGTTTTTATTTTTTGGTTGGCATAATTAAGCTTCATTGCAGGGTTGCCAAGTAGCGTAAATTTTCGATTGTTTGAGTTAGTGTTGCTACCATTTTTTGTTCTAATTAAAACTTCACCCATTGTAGGATATTCTCCACCAATTTTTTCAAAAACATTGCTCCAGAAACCATCAGCCATATCAAAATTTGCACTGGCAAAAACCAAACGCACCGTTGTAAACATGGCTATTGTGCCTCCGTCAGGGTTAAGTAAAAGTTTTTCACCAGCAGATACTATTGAAGGATCATCAAAGCGACTAAACTCACAAGTGGCAGTTAAAAACAAGGGTAATTTTTCGGCATTACTCCAATTTAATACTTCACTAGAGTTTAAAATTCTTTCTTCAGCCCAACTTGTTGGGTTACCATGTCCAATATAATTTACCACTAATGCACCTTGATAAATTCTATTTAAAATTGCTTCTTTGGCGGCAGGGTATCTACTCCCCCCCGCACCAGAAATCTGTTCATACGAATCGATATAAATTTTATCTACATTATAACAACTATATTGATTGGCAACCTTTTGAGATAATAACTCAGCTTGATTAAAATGGAGGTTATTGTCTTCATCATCAGCCACAAATGCTACATTGTTTCTCCAATCTCCAAAAGCACTAGGTGAGGTGCTGTAGTTTATGAACTTGTCAACCAAAGCATTGGCTTCAGTAGCTGTTTTTACTGGCAACCTGCCAATGGCAATATCTAATAACTCATTGGCTGTATTGTTTATGTTGCCACCTTCATTTAAGTCTAATAAACCATAATAATCATCAGTTACATAGGTTAATGTACGAGAAACGCTTGGTGGACTTTGAAAGGATGGTACAAAGTTGGTATTGGCTTCTGCTGAGTTTTCAATATTTCTCATGTCATATGAAGCATCACCAATTATTAATAAGTGTTGTGGCAATAAATCAGGGTCGCCACCGGCTTCATCATAAACATATTTTACAAAATCGCGTATTGCAGTAATGTCTTGAGCGCCTGAAGAAAATTCATTGTAAATCTGCTGAGGAGATACAATTTTTGAAGTCAGTCCACTGTGGCTTAAATGAAAATCTTTTAATTTTTCGGCAGCCGCTTTAAATATGGGATTTGATAAAATAATAATGTCGGGTTGGCCAAAAGTGCCTTTTAAGTTTTGATTGTCTATTTTACCTGCAGCCACTGCATTGGTTATAAAATTGGTTCCATCAAAAACAACATATTCTCTAATGGTATCTCCTTTGGCGGTAAAGCGAGCACTGCTATGATTTTGAACATAAGGCTCAGTAGCATTGGTAACATCCCAAATTGTAGCACTTGAAGCATTGCTAACTACAAACTCCACGTTGCCAGCTGTTTGTGCATTTGGATTTCTAAAGCTCAATTGCCCTCCATTGAAGTTTAACTGTTGCTTAACGTTTACATAAATATAATCTAGCCAAGCCTCAGCACCTGCGGTAGTTTTTACATAATCAACTTTTACATTAATGTTTGGCTGTGGATTGCTGTGAACAAAAGTAGTTTCCTTTTTTGCCGCATACTTGTACAATTCAGCTGTTGGAATAGCGGTAATAGGTAAATTGTAAGAAGCGCTGCCAATACCATAATTAAATTGTGATGCAGAACCTAGCGAACGGGCTGCGGCTGCTGTAGCCACATGGGCTGGTTCAGCGCTAATTATATTGGGAAAATTAAAGTTGAAGATGTGGCTGTTTTGCGAAAGATGAAAATCCTCTCCAAACCAATCTTTTCCTGAGTCTAATAGACTTATAAAATCGTTTTCATGCTTTGCTCTATCATAAAAGGTAGTTATGGTTTTGGTAGCTGCTGATAATGAAGGTTGGTTAACAATGCGTTTACCGTTGCTGCCTAATTTAAAATAATAGAAGTTTCTATCGCTGTAAATATTTTTATTAAACACATAAATGTCGCTGCTATTTTTGTATTCCCAATTATCTGGCCCTTCACCATAAAATAGCACATAATCGCCATTTTCAAAAGTGCCATTGTTATTAGCGTCAATTACTTTTACGGCAATTTCTGCAGGGTCATTCAATCTACTAGTTGAATTGGGTTCAGGCAACATTCCACCTAAATCGCCAAAAAATTGCAAGTTGTTAATAGATGTACCTTTTACATTTGAGTTAATAGAATTTAAAAAAGCAAAATCAAGTTTATGAATGCCTGTTTGCGAAACAGCAATTTTATAAAAATCACCAGAGGCCAAAATTGATGACGTTGCTCGTCTTCCCTTCTGAGCGCTCGACTTGTTTAAGGCTTGTTTCTGGGTAATGTTAAAGTCAAAAGTTTCTAATAACTGGCTTCCACCACCCATCTTTCTAACTGGCGTTAATGAAACATATGCTATGGCTTTTTTGCGCTCTATGCCACTTGTATAAGCTATATTAAAATAAGGCTTGTTGCAGTTAAATTCAGTATTTGGTTTTGTTGTTGCAAAAGTTTTCTCAATCAACTCAACATTTGCAATGCCATAAAACGGCAATTCAATTCTGGCAGTAATCAATGGCAAGCCATCATCACTTATAGAGAATTTTTGTGATTGTCCGTTATGTATAACAACGTTGCTGTTCCAATCGATTTGATAAGAAAGCGTAATAATATTGGCAGAAAAGGCGTTAAGTATAACTACAAGCGTAGTTAAGCAAACAATAATTTTTTTCACCTGAGTTTGGTTTAAATAAGCCTTAAAAATTTAAGAGTAGGTGTTTTTTATAAATATAAGTTTTATTGTTGCATTAAATTTGTAAAGCGAAATTAAGAAAAGTTGACTAAAACCACACTAATTAACGCACTGTCGCTAAAATTATTACTTCTAACTGTTGCAATTTTGACAATTGCCTTGCATTCCTATGCGCAAGACAATGATTATAGTCAATTTTGGTCAACGCCTACTCACTTAAGTCCAGCTTTAACTGGCATGAGTTATGGCAGTAATTTGTCAATAAATTATAGGGATAGATGGCCCTCATTTAGGAAGGCTTTTACAAGTTACTCAGTTGCTTACGATCAGTATGTTACTCCTCTAAATGGTGGTTTGGGAGTATTAATTGATTCGGATAACTCAGGAAATGGGGTTTACAAAACTTTTTCAGCAGCTGGTTTATATGCTTACAATGTGCAATCGTACAAAACATCTATGCGATTTGGCTTATCAGTTGGCTTTATTCAAAAAACTATAAACACAGGAAACTTGGTTTATTTCGATCAAATAGACCCTGTATATGGCATTAACCCCCCAGGTGGAGCAATACCAACGGCTGAGCCTGCTTTAAGCTCAAACATAGTTATAAAACCCGATTTTGGAGCTGGAGCTTTATTATACAATGAAAATTACTATTTGGGTTTTTCTGTAAAGCATTTAACCAGTCCAAACATTTCTTTTTCAGACTTTGGTAATTCAAAATTGCCTGCTCACTACTCATTGCACGGAGGGTATGTTTTTAAGCTAAAAAGTTTAAAATTAAAATATCAATCTTACTTTTCGCCAAACTTCATGTTTACTCGTCAGGCGTCTTTTTCTCAAATGCTGGTTGGGGCGCATGCAAATTTTGGTCCATTTGAAGGGGGTTTGTATGCAAGACATACTTTTTCAAATTTTGATGCGTTAATAACATTGATAGGAATTAAATATAAACTGGTTCGATTTGGCTTTAGTTATGATATTACCTTATCGGGAGGCTCTCAATACAACGCCAACTCAAAAGAAATATCAATTGTAATTGATTTTGAAGAATCAAAAAAATCGAATCGAAAAAGGCAAACCAAACGTTCAGGCTCTTGCCCAGCAATTTTTTAATTTTTATTAAAACAATTTTATACTTTGATAAACTGTAATATTTACTTTATTTTTACAGACCGCTAAAATCTATAAGCTATGAACTTTATGCGTATACTCTATACTACGATCGCGATTTTTGCAATGCTTGCTGTTATGTCTTCTTGTAAAAAAGAAAAATCAGCCGTAACCGGTTGGAAATACAATGACAAGAAAAACGGAGGCTTTGAAGTAAGGAAGTACAAGGGGCAGGAAACTGGACCAAACTTAGTCCTTATTGAAGGTGGAACATTTGTAATGGGTAATGTTGAACAAGACGTTACTTACGAATACCACTCAATACCAAGAAGAGTAACAGTTTCATCATTTTATATGGATGAGACTGAAGTGAAAAATGTGGATTACAGAGAATATCTATATTGGCTTACGCGAGTGTTTGGAGCAGATTACCCTGAAGTGGTAAGAGGCGCTAGGCAAGATACCTTGGTATGGCGTGAAGAAATGGCTTACAATGAGCCTTTTGTAGAATATTATCACCGCCATCCCGCATACAATAATTACCCTGTGGTAGGTGTAAGTTGGTTGCAAGCGAATGATTTTTGTACCTGGAGGTCTGACAGAGTTAATGAGGAAATCTTAATTGACAAAGGAGTTCTAAAACAGAATCCACAGCAATTTGGAGAAGATAATTTTAATACTGAAGCATACTTACTAGGTCAATATGAGGGAATAGTTAAGAAAAACTTGAAAGATTTAAACCCTAATGGTGCAGGTAGAAGAAAGGTTAAGTTTACGGATGGTATTTTGCTTCCATCTTATAGATTGCCTACAGAGGCAGAATGGGAGTTTGCAGCTTTGGCTTTAATAGGCAACCAAACAGATGAAGAAGAAGAAAGAGTATCTGACAGAAAATTATATCCTTGGAATGGTTCAACTACAACAAGATTTGCCAAGCGAAATAAATGGCATGGCGATTTCTTAGCTAATTATAAAAGAGGTAGGGGTGATAATATGGGTATGGCTGGTGCATTGAATGACAATGCATCAATTACAGCTCCAGTTTGGGAGTACATGCCTAATGATTATGGATTATATAATATGGCTGGTAATGTTTCAGAATGGGTAATGGATGTTTATAGACCAATGACTTTCTCAGATGATGAAGACTTCAATCCATTTAGAGGCAATGTTTTTAAGCAAAAAGTTTTAGATGAAGAGCAATTACCTGTTGAAAAAGATTCACTAGGTAGAATTAGGTATGAAACACAAAAAGATGAAGACTTAGTTAATAGAAGAAACTATAAAAAAGGATATGCAATTAATCATGTTGATGGTGATGAGGCTTCTGAAGTAACATATGATTACGGAGTTTCAACGCTTATTAACGATAAGGCAAGAGTGTTTAAGGGTGGTTCTTGGAATGATAGAGCTTACTTTTTATCTCCTGGTACTAGAAGACATTTGCAAGAATTTATGTCGACATCAGATATTGGTTTTAGATGTGCTATGATTAGAATTGGCGGTCAGTCAGATTAAAAGAAATTTAGAGACGGTTTAGGTAAGCGTTTCAAAGCATCAAAAAAAGCCAAGAGAAAAAACGCTAGAATGAGAAAGAAAAGAAGATAAACTTCATTTCTCTAAAAAATTTAAAGAGGTTGCAATTTGCAACCTCTTTTTTTGTGTAAATTTTTAAAGCATATTACTACGATTAACTAATTTAAAGGCTAAATAACATTTTAATTTGAAGCAACTGTACGATTTATTTTTATCATCAAAAGGAGTTTGTATTGATACTCGTAAATTGACTCTAGGACAAATTTATATTGCCATAAAAGGGGACAATTTTGATGGAAATAAGTTTGCATTAGATGCGTTACAAAAAGGTGCGTTAGCTTGTATTGTTTCGGATAATTCTATTGTACATAAGCAATGCCACTTTGTAGAAAACACCTTAG
>Ga0114956_1003124_pt1 | contig 12849 bp, 13 predicted proteins | sample MaitaG_FD_87304 | JGI IMG/M metagenome (GOLD analysis project Ga0114956, IMG submission 87304) | Marine algal microbial communities from Maine, USA - Maine_Asex2 metaG | ecosystem: Host-associated > Algae > Red algae > Unclassified | place: Maine, USA | collected 2015-01-05 | reverse complement strand
TTTCCAGTTGGGTTCGTGGGTCTAGACACACACATTGCAGAAATATCAGAACCAATTTCTAAATTCTCAAAATCAACACGGTATTTAAACATGTTGTCATCTAATATTTCAATACTCGCTTCTTGAGCTTTGAACATGTTCTCGCTGACACCCTGATCCGAATAACCAATATATTCTGGAGTAACAGGAAATAAAATCTTTTTATGCGAGCCATCTGAAAACTCGCCAGCAATTGAGTTAAACAATTGGAAAAAACCGTTTTGGCTTCCACCAGTTAAAACAATATTTTCTTCAGTAAGATCCCAGCCATAAGTATTTTTTAAAAGCTCAGCCAAGGCTACTCGGAACTTCACTTCACCTTTAGGGCCAGCGTAGTTACCAATTAATCGGCGAAATTCTTCTTTATCAGCAGAGATTGCCTGAAGTTTATTTTGAAAATACTCTTCGACTTCAGGAACTTGACCTGGGTTACCGCCACCTAACATCAGCATCTCAGCAGACCCAGACATTGCTAGCCCCAAATCGTCCATTAGCTGATTAATCCCAGAAGGAGAATTAAATTTCTCACCAAACTTTGAAAACTGCATTTCCCAAACCCTTATTAAATACCTTGAATCACGTTACTGCCTTATAAGTATTATCGGAAACAAATTACATATTTAAAGCCCTAAAGAAGCAACAAATGCTTGAGCGATAGTATCGCTGTGACTCAAAGATATTAACCAACCTTCAACAGCATTTTTCTCAGCACAAACCAAAGCTCGTCCGGTCAGCAATAATCCAGGTTGGCCACTGGTTTGGCGAGTAACTTCGATCTCTTTAAAATCAGCTCCGCCTAGACCTAAACCCAGAGCTTTCAGAACGGCTTCTTTAGCTGCGAACCTGACAGCGTACCTTTCAGCCAATCCATCACAATACTGTTGTTCAGCAACTGTATAAATCCGATTGACAAAATTTGGGGTACGTTCTAAAGCTTGTTGTATTCTTTCAATTTCAATAACATCTGTGCCAATCCCATTTACAGATTTACCAACTAGATCTAAGTCCAATGGCTCGCAACCTCAGAAATTGGAGCAGTTAACAGATCAACAGTAGAGACTTGAGCCAAAATATCTTCACGGAAATTAGGATCAACCTCAGTTACAACATCAACTAACTGACGGTAGCGATTCCTATAACCTTGCAGTAGCGCCCGAGCCATCTCAGTAGATAAATTCTCTTCCAAGGAGATATGACATAAAGTCAAACCAGTCGTTTCATTATCTTTAACTTCCGGAACAATCAATACCACTCTTGAATCGGTACCAACTGTAACAATGGGCATCCGTTCTACGCTTACACGATGTTTTGTACCACGAAGTTTCGGATCTTTATCAACTCTAGACGTCATATCAACGGCTACGCCACCCTTATCAACCACAAAGATTTGTGCTGAACTTTCAGGTTCGCCATCAATTCGGTAGCGGGTATAACCGTTCATCGATTTTATTGCTGGCGATATAGCAGCCAAAGTTCGTAGAGTCTTGTAACTCATACGATCTCTAGAACAACCTGTAGCGAGAACATCTTTAGTGAGCTGCGATTGTAATAATGATTCATCTGCTCTAGAAATTCCAACAGTAACCGTTTTGGCTTGATGTTTAATTGCATCTATCGGTCGTGTTAACTCTTCGATAGCCGCTGTCAGAGCTAATGCAAGGTCTTCAACGATAACACCTGGTGTTCCGACCTTTCCAAACTCACCTTGAAAAGCATCCATCGGTAAATTACCGCTAGCGAACCTTAATAAAGTACTGACTCTAGTTGCTGTGCTAGCTTCAAGGTGGCCGTTATAAGAACCTTCTCTTAGATAGGAAAAGAACTCTGACGCATAAATTTGAATTTCTTTACCAAAGCGTCTAAACCATGATGGGTTTAGTTCACCAACGAAGTTCTCAATTACTCCCCTAGCTTCACGTAATGGCCTCGCTGAGGCATCAATGGCTAATGCAGCTTCATAACCAAATAGGTGTCCAACCATTGTTGAGAGTACAAATGCGAGTTGCACATGAGTGTTCGGTACAGATATTACTTCTAAAGCTCCAGAGAAACGATTCTCATCTTCAGTTGCAATAACAATCGGAGCAGCTTTGTGTGCCCTAAATATTGCAACTTCTTTTGCAACATCGTCAGCATTTGAACCTGTTAAACCAGCAGCACAAATTAGAATCATCGGCTCAGAGGAAAGATCAATATGTTTCTTGTCTTCAGTAACATCACAAGCAATAGCTTTATAACAAAGCTCAGAAAGTTTAATCCTAATCTCTTCTGCAGCTATCTTATTTGTGCCATTCCCGACTATGGCCCAATATCGTCTACTTGGAGCGTGAGCACTTGCAGCTTTGCCAATAGCTTCTCTCTGCTCTAAAGTTTTTGACATAAGTCCAGGCAATTCTTTTAGCGCCTGTAATAATTCTTGTTGACCAGCCTTATTTACTTCTACTGGCAATATTTCGCTTAGACCAACAGCTAATAGAAACCCAGCAGCAATTTGTGCATAAAAGGCCTTTGTCGAAGCCACGCTCATTTCAACATCACGACCATCAGAGGTGTATAAAACACCATCTGATTTGTCAGCTAAGTCGCTACCACGCCTATTCACAATTGAAATAACTTTAGCTCCACGAGAACGAACAATATCAACAGTTCTATTAGTATCTGTAGTCGTTCCGGACTGACTAACTGCAACAATTAGTGTGTCAGACATGTCATCTCTGATTTCAAATCCAGAAAGTTCAGTAGCAGTTATTGCTCGAACATTTATTGAACTTTCTTTCAAACTTGCAGCAATACTTGCTGCTATGGCCTGGCCTGCAACAGCTGCAGTACCCTGGCCTATAACGTCAACCTTTGTAAAAATTCCTGATGCGATAACTTTTTTAAGATCTTTACTAACTGTTTCTTCAGGTAGTTTCACTACAAGTTTTGAATCTACTGTTATTAGGCGACCTCTTAAAGTTTTCCTAAAGGAGTTAGGGGATTCAGATATTTCCTTTAACAAGAAATGTTTATTATCGCCTCTGTCAATATCGCGAGTAGTAACTTCTGGTGTCTGCCATTCTTTGTCAGTGACAGGCAGTTGTGAGCCATCGTATGCGTATCGCTTAACGCCGGCAGACAAGCCTGCGTCATCGCCACTTAAGCGAATAATTTGGCCTTGACTCGCTGGATTATTTACAACATTTTCAGATTCGCCATCTAATCTTAGATATCGTTCAGCATCTTCAACCACACCATAAGGCTCTGATGCAATTATAAATGCATCTTCGGCGACCCCAACATAGACTCCTTGGCCGCTGCCTCTTAACGCTAAGTGTAAATCTTTTGGTTCTGCCGCTGTACTAATTCCAATAGCGACTGAACCTTCAAACTGAGAAACAGCATTACGGACAGACTCATCAAGGTCTAATCCTTCAGCCATATTTCTGCTTATTACTGTAGGAATTACTTTTGTATCGGTTGTAATCTCTGCTGCGATTTCAAGTGATTGACTCGATTTAATATCTGCAAAATTGTCTACATCACCGTTTAACACCGCAGTGACATAGGGCCCAACAAATGAACCTGTTTCTTCTGAATTAATAGGGTGAGCATTAGGTTCAGAAATGATACCAACAGAAGCCCAACGAGTATGAGCTAAAATTGTCGCAGAAGAATTTTTCTCACTCAAGCTTGCTTGCAAAAGCTCATCCTTAGAAATAGCTAATCTGATTGCACCTGTATTATCTCCAAGTTCGCCAATCTCTGCAGCAGCTTTATAAACAAAACTTAAGGTATTCTGCTTAGATCGTACAGATCCACTCATGAATAATGGGTCAACAGAGCGCTGTGAAAATTGAGACGCAAAAGGTTCAGCTTCAAGATCTAAACCATGGTTTGTGACCAAAATATTTATACCAGCTGAGTCACGACCCCTGACTTCCAAGCGATCAATATTACTTAATGTTTGTTGAATACTAAAAAACCATGCAATAGCATGTGGGTTAACATCGCCATCAGCCAGTTCTAGAATTTCTACAGCCGCTCTCAACCGATCTCTACTTATCGCCCAAACAGAATCTTTTACAGCAATTAAAGAGGCATTAGTAGCTTCCAAATTTTCAACTGATTCACCATTAATTTCTAAATAAGTTTCTATACCAATAATCTTCTCTTGAATGAATCCAACTAAACTTTCTATCTCTGAAACTAGAGAATCATCTTGTATCAGAGCTGTTACACCAGCTTCACCACGAAGCAATTTATCTGCATCTACTAATAAGTCATTAACTGCATTTAGAGATGAACTTAAATCTGAATTAGAAGATTCAGGAAAAGAATCATTGGCTGAAACAATTATGCCTAAAACCTGTTCTTTTGAAGGCACTTCTCGAGTAGTTCGACGGCGTACAACAGCAACAATTCCGCACACGTTTAAACCTAATTTCTAAAATAGAATACTTATAATCAAGGATACCTAAAAAAACAAACAAATATCAGTCAAGCAATGAGCTTAACGACCTAATAGCAAACAGGTGAATTATTCGATTATTCATCGAATCTCAAAGGTTATTAGAAATATGGCTAAAAATACTTATTCCTAGATTCAGAAACTACTTATGTTTCACAACTAGCTGTTCAAGTTCTATGGCCACCTTGTGAGCAAGTTCTTCGTCATTATGTTCTACCATGACTCTTATTAATGGTTCGGTTCCAGAAGCTCTCACAAGAATCCGCCCCTGGCCAGAAAAGCTAGTTTCTAAAGACTCTACTTCAGGCGCTATTTTTTCTAAGATACGCTTCGGATCCTTTTTCACTTTAACGTTCAACAAAACCTGGGGAACCTGATTCATGACCTGGCTTGCTAAATCCTTCAAACTAGAACCTGATCTTTTCACAGCGTCCAATAATTGCACTCCGGCTAGAATACCGTCACCAGTAGATGCATGCTCTGTACAAATAATGTGACCGGATTGTTCTCCACCTAAAGAATAGTTACCTTCATTAAGTTTTTCAAGAACATACCGGTCACCAACCTGGGTCGTCACAACTGAGATAGCTGAAGCTTGCATTGCTTTATGAAAACCTAAATTACTCATAACAGTCACAACAACTGTATCGTCAACTAATTTCCCATTAGCTTTAAGGTCTTTAGCTAGGATCGCTATGACTCGATCACCATCGATAATAGATCCCTCATTATCAATTGCAATTAAACGATCAGCATCGCCATCAAACGCTAAACCAGCATCAGCTCCAGAGCGAACTACAGCTTTACTTAACATTTCTGGATAGGTAGAACCGCAACCAGAGTTAATATTTATACCATCGGGTTCATTAGCAATCACTTCGACACTGGCTCCAAGGATCTCAAATATCCTTTTCCCAGACTCTGAAGCAGAACCATTTGCACAATCAATAACTAAATTTAAACCACTTAAGCTCTGGTTAGCGACAGAAGCAACAACCGAACTTTCCCAGCGTTGTGTAGCAGATGAAACAACGGCTTGACCCAGCTTTTCTTGCTGTGGCCTAGGCATTTTTTGCTCGCTCAAATACTCTTCCATACGGTTCTGTATTTGAGTCTGAATATCATCAGATAATTTTGTACCACCAGGAGCAAACAACTTTATGCCATTATCTCCAAACGGGTTGTGAGAGGCAGAGATCATTACTCCAGGAACGCCCCTATCCGCTGAAATCCATGCAACTGCCGGAGTCGGAACAACACCAACTAATTCAACACTTGCTCCAGCAGAAGTAAAACCCGAAACCATTGCAGCTTCCAACATTGGGCCAGACAAGCGAGTATCTCTACCAATAACATAGAGCTCTAAACCAAAAAAGTCTGTAGCCGCCTGGGCTAATGCAAATGCAACCTCAGGAGTAATATCTACGTTTGCAACTCCCCTAATGCCATCAGTACCAAATTGAGGAACCAAAACTTAACGCTTACTAAATTGTGGCGCCTTGCGTGCTTTTTTGAGACCGTACTTTTTAGATTCCTTTTTACGAGAGTCACGGGTTAGATAACCTGCGGCTTTAAGAGCTGGGCGAACATCATTAGAACCTGCAGCTTCGTCATCTGCTACTAGAGCTCTAGAAATAGCTAGACGAAAAGCGCCAGCTTGACCAGAAAGGCCTCCACCGTTTACAGTCACATCTATGTCATAAACCTCAGACATATTAGTAACTCTTAAAGGCCCTGTAATTAACATTCTATGAATTGCTGAAGGAAAATAGACTTCAAACTCTCTACCATTAGCAGTGATTTTGCCTGTTCCAGCGCTGAGTCTAACACGAGCGATGGCTTGTTTTCTACGACCTGTAGCTTGCACTATTGACACGATTATTTTTCGCTTTCCCTTTTAGCACCCTGAATTTCAAGAGGCATTGGCTTCTGAGCTGAATGTGGATGTTGATCTCCGGCATAAACTTTAAGTTTTGTCATCTGCTGACTTCCAAGACGGTTCTTTGGAACCATACCTTCAATGGATTTTCTTACAGCTTCAGCTGGCTTTTTATCTAAACTTTCTTGATAAGTTTCAGATTTTATACCACCAGGAAAACCTGTGTGATGATAACGCATTTTACTATCAGCTTTACCATTAGTTAACACAACTTTGTCTGCATTTATGATGATGACAAAGTCACCAGTATCGATGTGTTGAGCATACGTTGGCTTATGTTTACCACGTAATACTCGTGCAACCTCAGTTGCCATACGACCTAGTGTCAAACCATCAGCATCAACAAGATACCAGTCGTGTTTGATTTCAGAAATTTTGGGGGAATAAGTTTTCACTTCGAACTCTCAGACTACGGCCAAAACAACCATGATGGCCAACTGATATAGCATAGTCAGCTATTGGCTAGCATCCAACAGGCAGAACCCATATAATCCAAAAAAATTGCTATATTTAGACTAATAGTGAACTTCCCAGAGAGTTAAGCCGTTTGGAGGTGCCAGCTGATCAGCTTTAGATCTGTCTTTTGCAGCTATTACTTCTACAACTTCTTCTGGATTTCTTTTACCTTTACCAACTGCAACTAAAAATCCAACGACACTTCTAACCATTTGGTGACAAAAGGCTGAACCAGAAATATCAAATTGGTGCAGGCCATCAACTGAACTAGTCCACAAGGCGCTCTTAACTTCTCTTATCAAAGATGCGGGTCGCTCATTCTCAGGTTTCTTAGGCAGCCGACAGAAGGAACTAAAATCATGGGATCCAACAAATGAAGAGGCTGCTTGGTTCATAGAATTAATATCTAGTTCATCTGCCAACCACCATGTATTAACTGCAGAAAAAGGATCAGGAAAGCTAGCTGTTTGCACTCTGTATTTATAATGCCTAGCCGTAGCCGAAAATCTAGCGCTAAACCTATTATCTACAACCAAAGCATCCCTAACAACAATTTCGGGTGCCAGTTTAGAATTGATTATGTGCATAATTTTTCTTGGATCAGCTCGATCAGAGCGAGCAAAGAAGTTAAGAACTTGACCCCAAGCATGCACTCCAGAATCAGTTCGACCCGACATAACGATATCAATGTCACCGGTATAAGGAGCCAGAACAGAAGATATCTCACCAACGACAGTTCGTACCCCAAAATTTGGAGCTAACCCATGAAAATTTGTACCGTTATAGGCAATCAAAAGTTTGATATTAAGACTGTCGGCGATCTCTATCAACTGTAGATCCCCTCAGCTCGGGCAAGATATTACATATGCCTAAACGTTGCTTAAAAACAAACGAGTAGCAATAAGTAAGATCTACTTAAACAAACTCAATTTTTGCCATAGGAGCATTGTCGCCACGACGTGGACCCAACTTCATAACTCGGGTGTAACCACCAGGTCGAGTTTTATAGCGAGGGCCAACTTCATCAAAAAGTTTTGTAGCCATTTCCACATCACCTAAAAAGCCAACAACTTGCCTAAAATTATGCAAGCCGCCTTTTTTAGCTTTTGTGACTAGTCTCTCTGCGACAGGTCTCATAGCTTTAGCTTTAGCTTCTGTAGTAACAATCCCATCAGCAGCAATTAAAGAAGCTACTAAGTTAGCCATCATTAATTTTTGATGTTGGCTTGATCCACCAAATCTTCTGGATTTTCTTGGTTTACCTAACATGTTAAATCCTGCCACCACGTAGTGAAAGACCACGTTCATCTAGTTTTTCTACAACTTCGTCTAAAGACTTCTGACCAAAGTTAGTTATCGCTAACAAATCATCATAGCTTCGAGTTAATAACTCGCCAATAGAATTTACTTGAGCACGTTTCAAACAGTTACGTGGTCGTTCTGAAAGATCAAGATCTTCAATTGGCAATTCTAGATCAGGAGAACCAGATGCTGCAGAAGGAGCTTCGCCTAAAGTTAAACCTTCTGGCTCTTCAGTCATTTCTTCAACAAGTTGCATCAATGAACGAACAGTTGAACCTGCACTAGCTAGCGCATCACAAGGAGTAATAGAACCATCAGTTTCGATGTCTAAGATCAAGCGGTCAAAGTTAGTAGACATTTCCACACGAGTTGGTTCTACCAAAATTGATACTCTTCTCACGGGAGAGAAGATTGCATCAACTGGAATCACACCAATTGTATTAGATTCATCTATGCGAAGAGTTGAAGAAGACCAGTTGCGACCAGGCTCAACAGTTATATCAGCCGCAAGACGACCCTTATCGTTCAAAGTTGCAAGAAGAATATCACCATTAAGTATTTCTACTTCAGGAGGACAAGAAATGTCACTTGCAGAAACAGAACCAGGCCCTCGAGCATCAATTCTTAGACTGACAGGATCATCGCTGTCGGTTGTGACAACAATGTCTTTTAGATTTAAGATTACATCAGTTACATCTTCAACCACACCAGGGATGGTGTCAAACTCGTGCAAAGCATCATCGAACTTCACAGAAGTAATAGCTGCTCCCGGGACAGAAGATAATAGAGCTCGACGCAGAGACGATCCTAGAGTATGGCCATATCCTGGCTCTAGCGGACCAATAGCAAATGTACCTTTGCTTGATTGACCATCGTCTAGTTGTTCAACTGTAGGACGTTGAATTACTAGCATTTGAATTCCTTAAAGGGTTAGGGTCTAAAGACCGATTATTTACTGTACAGTTCGACTATCAGCTGTTCTCGCAGCGGAATATCGATTTGTTCTCTAATAGGCTCAGAATAAACAGTAGCTGATAAACCATCAGCACCATTCTCTAGCCAAGGTGGAGGAGTTCTATCTAAGACTTCCTTATTCCACTGAATAATTGCATTTTCTTTGCTCTTGGTTCGGATCTCAATAACATCACCCTTAGAAACTCGATATGAAGGGATGTTCACTCTTTTACCATTAACATTTACATGACCATGAGACACAAATTGTCTTGCCTGAGGTCTTGTTGAAAGAAAACCAGCACGATAACAAACATTGTCTAACCGGAGCTCTAATGAGATCAACATGTTCTCACCAGTAACACCTGGTCTAGCAGATGCTTGTTTATAAAGTGTACGGAATTGCTTTTCAGTCAGACCGTAAGCAAATCTAGCCTTCTGCTTTTCTTGCAGCTGGAATAAATATTCACTCTGGTTCGAACCACGAGTACGAGTACGACCATGCATCCCGGGAGGATATGGGCGACGCTCAAGTGCTTTAGTTTCACCTTTAGTACCAAATATATTTTCACCAAGACGGCGAGAAATTCTTGCTCTAGGGCCTGTATATCTTGACATTATGCTCTCCTGCGCTTAGGCATACGACAACCGTTGTGTGGTACCGGGGTAACATCTTTAATGCCAACAACTTCGATACCTTCATTTTGTAAAGCTCTGATAGCAGTTTCGCGACCAGAACCAGGACCTTTAACCATGATGTCTACTTTTCTGACCCCGTGATCCATTGCTCGGCGTGCTGCTTCTTGAGCAGCAAGTTGAGCAGCATATGGTGTAGATTTTCTTGATCCACTAAATCCAACATTTCCAGAAGAAGCCCATGCTAGGACATTCCCAGTTTGATCAGAAATAGTGATAATAGTATTATTAAAACTTGACTTGATGTGAGCTACACCATAGGTAACGTTCTTCGAACTTTTCTTACGACGCTTAGTAGTCTCTGCCATTACTTAACAACTTTCTTCTTGCCAGCGACGGTTTTCTTAGGACCTTTACGAGTTCTAGCATTTGTTTGAGTTCTTTGACCACGAACAGGCAAGCCTTTACGGTGTCGAACACCTTCGTGAGAACCAATTTCCATTTTACGCTTAATATTCTGAGTAACCGTTCTTCTTAAATCACCTTCAGTTTGAACATCTTTTTCATCAATCCAAGCTTTGATTTGAGTTAGTTCAGCGTCTGTTAAATCCTTGATACGTCTCAAAGGATCGATCTGACAATCTTCAACTATTTTCTTAGAAGTAGACCTACCTATACCTACAACGTAGGTAAGAGCTATTTCTGTTCGTTTGTCTCTAGGGATATCTACACCAGCTATACGAGCCATTTATTAACCTTGTCTCTGTTTGTGTCTAGGGTTTTCGCAAATAACGCGTACGCGTCCATTCCGCTTTATGACCCTGCACTTATCACATATTTTTTTTGCACTTGAACGTACTTTCATACTTAACTTCTTTAAATCTTTTCTTCTTACGAATTATTTGTATCTGTAAGTGATACGACCGCGGGTCAAATCATATGGAGTTAACTCCACTTGAACCTTGTCACCAGGTAATATCCTTATGTAATGTCTGCGCATCTTGCCAGAGATATGCCCTAGAACTGAATGGCCATTTTCAAGTTCCACCCTAAACATAGCGTTAGGTAGAGACTCTACAATTGTGCCTTCCATGACAATAGCTTCTTCTTTTTTGCCCAGGACAATCCCCTTAAATAAATACCAGACCAACGTAAAGCCCAAATTTTTAGGCATCACAAACTTCATAAATAGAGTCCAGCGAATCCATGCTAGAGCGTTATTGCGACGGCACCAACCTCTAGGCAGGAGTAATAACCTAGTTTTTTGGTTATTTTATCAAAGACTTGAGTTCTTGGAGGATTCTTTGAGTTACTTCAGCTTCTAAACCAATTCCATCAACTGTTTTTAACATTCCTAAATCATCAAACATCTGAATAGTTGGAACAGTTTCAACCTCGTAAAGCCTTAAACGCTCTTTAATACTTTCTGCAATGTCATCTTCTCGGCCGCGTTCTAAGATTCGGCGCATGACTTCGTCCATACTTACTTCGAGGTTTATTGTAGAATCTAAACCGTCAGCTCCTAAGAACTCCAACAAACCTTTAGCTTGGTTTAGAGTCCTAGGGAAACCATCCAAAATAAAACCATTATCTTGAACATCTACTTCTTTAATTCTTTTATCAACCAACTCAAGCATTGTTTGATCATCGACCAAGCCGCCTTGAGCCAGAATAGGTTTAACCTTAAGACCAAGCTCAGTTTCTTGTTCAATATTAGAGCGTAGGATATCTCCTGTACTCAGATGCACTACACCAAGCTCACGCACTAGATGAGAGCATTGTGTTCCCTTGCCAGAGCCCTGGCGACCAAAAATAACTATTCTAAGTGGATGCATAAAGCACTCCCAAGTCCACGTTGCCGCAATTCAACAACACTCCTAGTTTACTTTAAAAAACCTTCATAGTTACGGGCCATCAGCTGAGAATTTATTTGCTTCATAATTTCTAATGAAACACCTACAGCGATAAGGATGGAAATACCACCAAACCCTACTAAACCAGAGGTACTCGCATCTACTCTTAAAGCAAGCGATAGAGCTGCAGATGGGACCAAAGCAACTGCTGCCAAGAAAATTGAGCCAGGCAATGTTATTCTGTTAAGAATTCTGGCCAAATAACTTTCGGTCTGAGGCCCAGGCCTTACACCAGGAATGAAACCACCAGATTTGTTAAGCTCATCAGCTTTTTGAGCCGGGTCAAATGCAATTGAATTATAGAAGTAAGTGAAACCAACAATTAATAGACCAAAGCCAATAATGTATGCCGGGTGAGTTGGCGAGTATAAATCATTAATTATGAAGTTTCCTACACCATTCCAGAAGCCATCTCCGGGAGGAGCACCCATATAGCCAGGGTTATCAATAGGTAAAAAGTTCACTAACAGCGTCGGTAATTGTAAAAGCGAGCTAGCAAAAATTACCGGGATTACGCCTGCTTGGTTTACCTTAAGGGGAATGTAGCTTTTATTACCACGCATCTCTTTACGGCCAACAACCCTTTTGGCGAAATTAACAGGTATTTTTCTTTGACCTTGTTCAATAAATACAATACCTGCAACAAGGGCTATCAGGATGATAATGCCAACTATGAGCCATGGCCAACCTCGAACATTATAAATCTGATCTCCAATAGTTGGCATAGAAGCTACTACAGAAGCAAAGATAATAACTGACATACCGTTACCGATACCTTTTTGCGTAACCAGCTCCCCCATCCACATAACAATTGTTGTACCAACCGTCATAGAGAAAACGGCTAAAGCCATCTTAGGTAATGAATCGTCCGGGAAAAGTCCTTCAGTTCCACCACCGAAAACGCCTCTATTTATGGCAAAAACAGTTCCAGCACTTTGTACTAATGACAAAATGACTGCAATGTATCGTGTCCACTGAGTAATTTTTCGTTGGCCCACGGCTCCTTGGGATTGCCATTCTTCTAGTTTTGGAATAGCTACCGTAAGAATCTGAATCATGATCGAGGAAGTAATATATGGCAAAATTCCAAGAGCAAACAATGACACACCCAAACCACTACCAGTCAATAAAGTAAGATATGCGGCTAGACCACTGGGGGATGC
>Ga0114956_1003123_pt1 | contig 12850 bp, 12 predicted proteins | sample MaitaG_FD_87304 | JGI IMG/M metagenome (GOLD analysis project Ga0114956, IMG submission 87304) | Marine algal microbial communities from Maine, USA - Maine_Asex2 metaG | ecosystem: Host-associated > Algae > Red algae > Unclassified | place: Maine, USA | collected 2015-01-05 | reverse complement strand
TTAAATAAGTTAAAGATTGCCTTTGCAAATAAAAGTACTCGTATTTATTTAAAATATTTGTTTAAACTTAAATATTTAAGACTGCACGAATATTTGTATTTTGTAATTCTATATTTTAATTTTCTATTTTTCAATAAAGGTATGGCCGCTTATGAAGCAAAAATTAGATCTAAATTTTTATAAATTTTACCAGCAATAATCGAACTGTCAATAATAGTTTTCTAGTATTTAATAATGAAAGTATTTCATATATTCTCTAAAATTTCAAACAAATATCAGCCATACAATCAGCGGTTGATAGACAATTTAAAGAGATCTAAAGAATTACAAATCATAACTGTTTCTACTAACGACACTTCAAAACCCAAAGTTAACGAAGAGATCCTTCATTTAAAGCGCCTAGGGTTTTTAGATAAATGGAAGGGGTATTTTAATGGTTTTTTTTATCTCTTTAAATATGAGGGATTTTCAATTAAAAATGTAAAGGATAAAGTCAAAATACAAGCGTATTCAAAATATGCGTTTTTATTAAACAATAAAAACGCTATATTTCATTTTCATAATTTGCATAAGATTGATCAGTTCATTCTAAAAATTCTGAAACAGAACGATATAAAATTCGTAGTTTCTTTAAGAGGAAATGACATTTCTATTAAGCCATTGTTAAATGACAAAGTGAAAAACTTCACTATAGACGTATTAAAAAATGCGTGGAAAATTCACGCTGTATGTGAGAGTTTAAAGTTGGACGCAATTAACGTATTTGGTATAGATGCGAACAAGATTCAGGTTATTTATCGAACTCCAAATATCGAAGATATAATGAATATAAAAAAGACTAAGAATGCAGTATCAGAAATTAATATTGTTACAATTTCACGCATTCATTGGAAAAAGTGTATTCCAGAATCTTTAATGGCTGTAAGACAGTTAATCAATCAAGGATGTGCGGTAAATTACCATATAATTGGTGGCTTTGTTTCGTTAGAAGAATATAATAAAACGCAATTTTTAATTCAGAAACTGAAATTAAATTCTTCTGTGGTTCTACATGGTTATTTAGAGGAAAGCGAATTTAATAGCATACTAAGTAAAATGAACATATTTTGGCTTACCTCAATCAATGAAGGGATTCCTAATGTACTATATTTTGCTTTAAAGAGTGGTTTTCCTATTATTGCGAGCAAAACAGACGGTATCCCAGAAATATTAAAAAATGAAATTAACGGTTTGCTATTCTCTCCATATAATTTTAATGATTTGGTAGAAAAGTCGAAGCGCATTATAAACGATGAAGATTTAAGATTTAAACTACAAGACAACGCAACACAAACAATCTTGCAAAATACCGATAAAGAACTAAAACAATACCTTTCATTGTATCTCGACTAGCATTAGCTCACTAAACATTTTAATTTTATGATAATAACAAATTATGTGTTTTTGTTTTTAGCAAATGTCTCTAAACTATTTGGAAGAGGTATAACGTATAGAAAAAAATTATTTGATACAACCAGATTATTAGAAAGCAACTATCCTTTAGGTAGTCCATTTAGTTTGGTACAAGTAGGAGCAAACGACGGTAAAAGTTTTGACTCTTTATATAGTTTTGTGGTAGATAGAGATGCTTCTGGGGTTTTAATTGAGCCTATAAAAGATTATTATAATGATCTTTGTGAGAATTATATCAATCACAGTAGGCTATTAAAAGTTAATAAGGCAGTTCACAAAACAGAACAGTTTGTAACTATCTATAAAATAGACGATACCAAAGTTAATTTGTATCCTAAATGGGTTAGAGGTATGGCATCTTTTGATAAAACTAAATTGGTGAGTCTAGATTTTATGAAATTTAATCACGTTTTAGAAGAAAAAGTTCCTTCCCAACCGCTAATGGATATCATTGATGCTGCTGGTATTGATTATTTTGACTATTTTCAAGTAGATACGGAAGGTTACGATTATGAGGTTATAGACATGTTTAATTTTGAGAGATATCAGCCAAAGCTGATAAAAGCAGAATTTGTGAACCTTAATAAAAAGGAACAAAGTTTAATGATAGAAAAACTAAAGAGCAACGGTTATTATATTGTATATGATGGACTCGATATTATAGGCATCAATTTAAGGGAGATTAAACTATAGTAATAACAATAATTAGAACAATTAGTGATAAATGATTATAGGCTAACTTATGAAGAAGATATTAGTTTTACCATCTTGGTATCCAAATAAGCAAAGTTCACCTGGCTTTTTCTTTAAAGAGCAAGCTTCTTTTTTGAACGAAAATGGTTTTGATGTCAAAATTTTAGTCGCTGAAGAATTACACACTAAATCCTACGCTTATCAAAAGCTTAAACGTTTAGTACGAGGTCAATTAAAAATGTTATCGAAAGATTATTTGTTACAAGATCCTGAAGCCTATTCATTTCCATTGATAATCCAGAAAAATTGGTCGGAAGAAAAGAAAATTAAGCGATTAGTTGATAGATACTCAAAAGCCTACAAGACATTTGAAGCAACAGTTTGGCAACCAGATTTAATCCATGTTCAAAGCACTCATAAAGCTGGATTGGCAGCTATAAAAATATCCAAAACATTTAAAGTCCCTTATGTAATAATTGAACATGCGTATTACAAATTGAATGTTTTTTCCCAATACAAACAACAAAAACTTAAAGAAGTTCTGCTACACGCAAATAAAGTGGCTGGTGTAAGTAACAGTAACAAAAAGAGAATTAGAGAAGATGGTATCGATAGACCAATTGAGGTTGTTTGGAATTTTTTGGATGAAACCTTATTTCAACTAAAAACAAAATCTGTAAGCCATAAATTTATAATTACAACTATTACACGTCCCGATAAAATTAAGGATATGAATACTTTTTTTAAAGCACTATTTATGTTTTTAAACTTAATTGAAAATAGGGATACGGTAGAAATTAATATTGTTGGGCATAGTAGTATAGAAGAGAATAACTTTATAGATTTAAAAATTCTCGAAAATCTTGATAATAAAAAACAGATTTTGAGTTTAATAAAATTTCACAAGTCTATGGCAAGGCCTAAAATAGCTAACTTGCTGCAACGATCTGACGTTTTTGTGGCTACAAGTATTACCGAATCATTCGGTATTGCTCTCCGAGAAGCAATGCTTTGTGGGACACCAGTTATTTCAACTAAAAATGGAGGTTCAGAAGATAGTATCACAAATAATACAGGCGTTTTAGTAGATGTTGGTGATTATAAAAACATTGCGTATTACTTAAAAAAAATAATGGATAAAGAGTTAATATTCGATTATTCCTATATTCGTAATCACATAATCAATCAATGTGGTAGGAAGGCTTATAAGCAAAGAATGATAGAATTTTATAACTTGTAATTTATGATTAATGTTACAAAGACGTTTTTACCACCACAAACTGAGTATACAGCCATATTAAAAAGAGCATGGGAGAAAGGATGGATTACCAATAGAGGTGTTCTGGTAGAAGAGTTGGAAGAAAAGCTTAAAACATATCTAGGTGTTCCTCATATAATTGCGACGACAAATGGTACATTACCTTTACAAATTGCTATTAAAGCCTTAGGCTTAAAAAGTGAAATTATTACTACACCTTTTAGTTATGTGGCAACAACTGCTAGTATTGTCTGGGAAGGTTGCACTCCAGTATTTGTAGATATTCATCCAGAATATTTAACCATAGACGAATCTAAAATAGAAGCCGCAATTACTACAAATACCACTGCAATTTTGGCAACGCATGTTTTCGGTAATCCTTGTCATTTAGAAGCTATCGAAACCATAGCTAAACAACATAATTTAAAAGTTATTTATGATGCAGCGCACAGTTTTGGCGTTACCTATAAAGGTAAATCTATTTTTAATTATGGAGATGTAAGTACATGTAGCTTTCATGCAACGAAGTTATTTCATACAGGCGAAGGAGGAGCACTTTTTGCAAACGATAAGTCATTACATAATAAATTATTTTATCATCATAACTTTGGGCATAATGGTCCGGAAGCATTCTGCGGAATTGGGATTAATGCTAAAATGAGTGAATTGCAAGGTGCTATGGGTTTGGCAGTGTTTTCTTATTTTGAAACTATTTTAAAGGAACGAAAAACGATTGTAGATACTTATAATGAAGCTTTTATTGAAACTGGTATTCAACTAATAAAATTACGAGAGAACACCAAATGGAATCACAGTTATTACCCAATAATTTTCCAAAATGAAAAGCTATTGTTAAAAGTGAAAAGTGCACTAGAAAAAGCAAATATTTTTCCAAGACGCTATTTTTACCCAAGTTTAGATACATTAGCTTATGTAAGGCCTAATGCTTGTTTGACATCACAAAAAATAGCCGCTACTATATTATGTTTACCATTGTATGTTGGTCTTAAAGAAATAGATGTTCATAGAATTATTAATATTGTAAAAACTAGTCTATGCTAATTGTAGGAGCAAAAGGATTTGCTAAAGATGTATTAGAAACATTATATCAATTAAACCAGAATGATAATATTGTATTTTTTGACAATGTAAATCATGATATTCCGGACCTTTTATATCAAAAATTTAAAGTATTAAAGAGTTTAGAAGAGGTGAAAATTTTTTTTGATAAAACCGATAAAAAATTCACAATAGGTATTGGTGATCCTGCATTAAGAAAAAAACTAGCAGATACATTTACTGATATGGGAGGAGTCTTAATCTCTACGATTAGTGTTAGTGCTAATATCGGAAGTTATGGAGTTGAAATAGGTGATGGCTCTAATGTTTTAAGTCAAGTTATAATTTCTAATGATGTGTCTGTTGGCAAAGGTACAATTCTATATTTTAATGTTATTTTAACTCATGATGTTAAGGTTGGTAATTTTGTTGAGATATCTCCTGGCGCTATATTATTAGGGCGCTGTGTTGTTGGTAATTATTCGCAAATAGGGAGTCATGCAACTATTTTACCAGACATTAAAATAGGTGCTAATGTTATTGTTGCTGCAGGTGCTGTAGTTACTGAAAATGTGCCAGATAATTGTATGGTGGCAGGCGTTCCAGCTGTTATTAAAAAGCAATTAAATTCTTTGACTTTTTAGTATGAGTGCTAAGCCAATAGTAAGTATTTGTATGATAACCTATGGTCATGAACAGTTTATACAACAGGCAATAGAAAGTATATTAAAGCAACAAACCTCATTTAGTTTTGAATTAGTTATAGCAAATGATTGCTCACCAGATATGACAGATAAGGTAGTAAATAATATAATCGAAACATATAACAATGCGGATAGCATTCGGTATTATTCACACTCTACTAATAAAGGTATGTATGCCAACTTTATATTTGCTCTAAGAGAGTGTAGAGGCCAATACATAGCCCTTTGCGAAGGAGACGACTATTGGACAGATCCCTTCAAATTACAAAAGCAAGTTGATTTTTTGGAGGCTAACCTAGATTATGAAGTATGCTTTACTAACATTGCAATAGCAAATGAAAATGGTGTCATAACCAAAAATGCACTGATTACAGACAGCCGAAAGTCCACTTACGTGCGCAACAATCTACCCATTTGGGCACCAACCTTAACACGCGTTTTTAGAAATCGTAGTTTTAGTACTGTACCAGCAGCACCAGGCTTAGATACTATTATGTTGCTGTGGCAATCGCAATTTGGTCGCATAAAATTTATAAATGAAATAACAGGTGTCTATAGAAAGCATCATGGTGGTATCTATAGTTCCAAAGAGGAAGGTATAAGAAAGGCGCAAATAATTGATACACATATAACTAGTTTAAGTTTATTAGAATCTGACCTCTATAAAAAGTATTTTGGTATGCTATTTAAAAAATTAACTGAATTGCGTGGTATAGATCAATTATTATTTAATAACTACAAAAATAGAATACATCAAGCCTTCAGAATCTATCATTCAAAAATGACAGGATCTTTAAGATTAAAAATTAGAATCTCTTTTTTTTTAGTTGCTTTAATACCGAGTAGATTGAACGTGTCTTTGCTTAAATTTTTCAATCATATATTTATATATAAGTCAAAATAGTATCTGTTGATTCAATAAGTAAAATAAGATTTTTATGAATAATTGGTTAACACTCCTAAAGTATATATTATAGTGTTTTTTAATTACATTTTATGAATTATAAAAAAATAAAAATTTTTATTAGAAAAATTGGTTATCATTCTAAACCGACCTTTATAATAGTTGGAGCTCAAAAAGCGGGAACTACAGGTCTTTACAGAACGCTAATTGAACACAGTCAAATAGTTGGTTCTACTAGAAAAGAGATAAACTATTTCGATAATGATGAGTGGTACTTAAAAAACAAAATAGAAGAATATCATTCTTACTTTCCATTTCCGAATAAAATCGCGAAAAGTCAATTGGTATTTGAAGCCACACCAGAATATTTGTACCATCCTAAAGCGGCAGAAAGAATATTTAATTATAACTCTAAAATGAAGATTATAATTATGTTAAGAGAGCCGTCATCTAGAGCTTTTTCGGCATGGAGTATGTATCACTTTAATTTTAAAACAGGAAAGAATAGTTCATTACACGATCCAAGAACCTTTAAAGAGGCTATTTCTCAAGACCATAAAAATATTGAAGATTCTAATTTTTATAACAATCAAAGAGGTTATATAGCTAGAGGTATTTATTACAAACAAATAGAAGAATATTTAAAATATTTTCCAAAAGAACAAGTATTATTTGTAGAAAGCTCAAGGCTATTAACGGATCATGAAAATGTGATGCATAGGATTTTTGATTTTTTAAATGTACAGATTGAGCCAGTGCCACTGAAAATAAAAAATAAAAGTAAAAAGGATACACCAAATATCAATCATAAAGACATTGATAATCTCAAAGATTTTTATCAGTATTATAATGAGAAATTGTTTGATTTGATAAAACAAAAATACGATTGGAATGTATGATGTAGCGTTTCCTTTAAGCATATGTCACAAAAAAATCAACTAACATTTATAACTATTTTAAAAGTTGATTTAATTAAAGGATTTCTATCTACATACATTTATTATATTCGTATTCAATTGTAATTATGATTGTAAAGACTTCCATACTACCTAACAAACAAATTTTTGCTAAAAAACTTGATACTGTACATGAGTTAGATTACAAGGCAATCTGTGTTTTTGTTTCAACAGGTTTTTTTATGGGTGAAGACACATATTACAAAGATGAAGTTTGTCTAAGACCGGGACATAAATATACCCTAAATGAGAAAGGTGAATATATTCAGAAAACACCATATTTTAAATGGCATTATTCACCGCGACAAATTTCTTTTAAGCAGGCTTTAGACGAATATGTACAACTACTTTCTAAGATTACTAAAGAACAAGTAGGTGATAATCCCGTTATTTTGGCTTTATCTGGTGGCTTAGATAGCAGAAGTCAAGCGCTTGTATTAAAAGATTTAGACAATAAAGTCCATAGTTATAGTTATGCGTTTTCTGGTGGTTATCCAGAGCATAAAATCAGTAAACGAATTGCGGAGGTTTGTGGTTTCAGTTATGAAGGCTTTCAAATAAATAAGGGGTATTTATGGGACTGCATAGATGAATTAGCAGAAATTGTTGGTTGTTATTCTGAATTCACCCATCCACGTCAAATGGCCATTTTAAAGGACTTAAAGCAAATGAAAGGTGTTTTTTCATTAGGGCATTGGGGAGATGTGTTGTTTGATAGAGGTGTGCCAGAAGGGACGCTAAAGGAAGAAATAGTGCCAATACTTTTTAAAAAAATGATTAAGCCCAAGGGCTTTCAATTAGCCGAGCAACTCTGGGAACTTTGGCAATTAAATGGGGATTTTAAAACCTACCTTACAAATAGGATTAAAACAGATTTAGATGTCATCGAAATAGATAATATAAGTGCAAAAGTACGTGCCTATAAAACCAGTCAATGGGCACATCGTTGGACAACAACAAATTTGAGCGTTTTTCAAGCAGCTCATCCTGTGACGCTTCCATTTTATGACGATAGAATGTGTAAATTTATTTGTAGTATTCCCGAAGACTATCTGGCAGACAGACGATTGCAAATTGCGCATTTAGAACAAAATAATGAACTTGCCAACATAACATGGCATGCCAATAAACCATACAATCTTACAAACTATCATAAGAATAAAACACCTTTTAACATTCCTCATCGAATGGTCTCCAAATTAAAAAGAATAGCTAACGCATTAATAGGAAAACCATATATACAGCGCAATTGGGAATTACAATTTATTGGAAGTGAAAATGAACAATCCTTAGAAAGCCATATTTATAATACTGATTTTAATACATTTATACCCAAGACTATTGTGCAAGAAACGTACAAAAATTTTAAAACAACGGATGCGATAAATTATGCACATCCTGTTAGCATATTGTTAACTTTATCACTTTGGCATCAAAAAAAATCTAAAACTGATATATGAAGTTATCTATTATAGTTCCAGTATATAATGGAGAAAAATTTATAAATAGATGTTATAATTCGTTAATGAATCAGCAGCTAGATGACTTTGATTATGAGATTTTATTTGTTGATAATAATTCAATAGATAATTCAATTAAAATCATTAAACAACTGGCAACCTTAAATGCAAAAGTAAAATTGATTTCGCAGCCTAGACAAGGTGAAGCCCAAGCCAGAAATAAGGGGATAGAGACTGCCAAGGGAGACTATTTATATCAATTAGATGTTGATGATGAGGTATTTCCAAACGTTTTAAAGCACATGATAAAAGTAATGGATGCGCATAAAGACGTTGAAGCAGTATTTGGTAAAATGTTGAAAACGGATAAAACTTTAGCAACCTTCTCAGAAGAATTAGAAGAAACTCACAAATTAATTTTTGAACAGAAACCGTTTTGGGGTTTAAAGTGGTTTTCAAACTTAGGTACCGTTGTTGGTGAAGGTGCCTTTATGCATAGAAAATCTGTATTCGCAAAAGTAGGCACCTACACGGAACAACTGCCTATCATCGGTACGGATTTAGCATTCGATATAAAATTAGGAATGACATGTAACATAGTTTTTATGGATACCTATATCTACTTATATTTTAAACACGAAATCTCTTTAATTCAAGGTGTAAAAAAGAAAATGCCAAGAGCCTTTATGGTATGGCCACGATTGGTGAAGGAGCATCTGTCATTATATTTAGAAAATGATACACCTTCAAAATTTAAAAGCCTATTGTTTAGTCAGCTCTTTCAATCTATGGGAAGGCAATTGGTTTTTACTGATGGATTTGCAAAAAGAAAAAGATTAAAAGGACAATTAATGAGTGATTTAAGGGACATTCACATTCCATTTTCTATTCGCTTCTATTTAACAATATTAGTTATCTTGCCATTAGAAATGTTGAGAAAAATCTATGGTTATTATCTCGTACCTTACACCGTAAAAAAGCTCATAAAATAAATAGGCTCTTGAAACCAAACCATTTTATAAAACATGCATATAAAAAGTTGCTAATACGCAGCTTGTTTAAGCACTATGTTAAAAATGATGTGGTTGTCCAAGCGGATATAATACAAACACTTAAGATAAGAGGAAGTAAAGCACAAAACGAAACCATTGATAGACAATTTAACCACTTGATGTTATATTACCCTGATTATGCTTACATCTTTTTTTGGCGCACTGATAACTTAAAGTATCGTTGGCGCGATTTATTTATAGGGTACGCACCATGCAAAATTTTTAGAAACACTAAAATTGATGGAGGATTAATGTGCTATCATCCATTTGCAACAGTTATAAACGCAAAATCTATTGGTGCAAATTTTCAATTTCGCAATAGTTTAACCATAGGCAATAAGGGAAATGATAATCATTTACTTCCCACTATAGGTAACGATGTAACGGTTGGAGCCAACGTGGTAATTATTGGTAATATTACTGTAGGTGATAATGTTTTAATAGGTGCAGGCTCAGTCGTAGTAAAAGACATTCCTTCAAATTGTGTAATTGCTGGTAATCCAGCTAAAATTGTTAGAACGTTAGAATATGTCTAAGCGACTACGTATACTTTTTACAATCCCAAATTTTAATACTGCTGGCAGTGGTAAAGTTGTTTATGATTTAGTAAAAGGTTTAGACCGAAAGAAATTTGATGTCGAAATCGCATGCAACAGCAACGATGGTGAATTTTTTAGTGTCGTAAAGGCTTTGGGTTTACCTATTCATATTTTTAGAACAACAACAGAATACAGACCGCATTATAATCTTTTATCTCGGATCTGGAAGATTTCAAAATTCTATAGAAACCAACAGTATGATATTATACATTCTTGGCAATGGAGTAATGATTGGACAGAAGCCTTAGCAGCACGCATTGCTGGTGTTAAGTGGATGTATACTAAAAAGGCAATGGGTTTTAATAACAAGCATTGGCGTATCAAAAGTTATTTGGCAAACTTCATCATAACCATTAACGAGGAGATGCGAAACTATTTCCCTAATAAAGAGCAGCAAGCTTTAATTCCATTAGGGATTGATACGACTTATTACAATTCAGACTTATTTCCCGTAGAAAAAATAAATGATATATTTAATATAATAACAGTTGCAAATTTAGTACCTGTAAAAGGGGTTCAAATTTTAATAGAAGCTATTTATAGTTTAAATAAAAGTAATATTAAACTGACAATTTTAGGTGATTGCGACAATGATTATGGTCGTGCTATGGTAGCATTAAGTGAGCGTTTAAAAATGAAAGAACAAATTATTTTTCTAGGCAAACAGCTCGATGTGAGACCGTATATTGCAAAATCAGATTTATACGTAATTCCCACTTTAGACGAAGGAAGAAAAGAAGGTATGCCAATGGCTTTAGTAGAGGCAATGAGTATGGGCTTACCTGTATTGGGTTCTGACATTACTGGAATAAACTTTGTTTTAAGGGATTTTAAAGACCTTCTTTTTAAAGCTGGCGATAGTGACGACTTAGCTTTAAAGCTGCAGCGTTTTATCGCTATGGATGAAACCGAGTGCCAAGATATTGGAAATAATTTGAGAAAATATTGTGAGTCACATTTTACGATGAGCCAATTTATAATGGCTCATGAAGTTTTGTATAAAACCATGATACATGGCAAATAAATTTAATAAACATGTAATAGTGGTTGGCAGTGCTCGCAGTGGCACAAGTTGGCTGAGCGAAACCTTAGCACAACCTTTTAGGTATAGAATGTTGTTTGAGCCGGAGCAAGAAACACAAACACAAAAAGGTCATTTACTTTGCGATAAATTCCTTACATCTAAACAAGACTCTGTAGAAGCGTATAAATATTTAACTAAGGTATTTAAAAATCAAGTTGACTGTGATTGGATTGCGCAAAATAGTAATAGAAAATGGAAACGTCATTTGTGGCCTTTTGTAGCTAAAAAATTTATAATCAAGTTTGTACGTTGCAATTTATCTGCACATTTTCTGAATTCAGAATTTGGTATTCCTATTATTCATATTCTAAGAAACCCTTATGACATAATACTTTCGCAAGAACAGGTAAAATTTTCTTGGCTTTACGATTTATCCCATTTTATTAAACAAGATAAACTTGTGCAGCTTGTGTTAGAAAAATTTGATTATGATATTAGGGCTACTGAGAATTTAACAGATGTCGAGAAATTAGCGCTACGTTGGTGCATCGAGAATGTAATTCCTTTAGAAAGTTTGGATGCCTACTCAGGTAGAGCAGCTGTGGTGCGTTACGAAGATTTATCCAAGAACATAAATTTGTTTTATAGCTTATGTAAAGACTTTAATCTTGAGCCAGTACGTGACTTACAAAAATATTTTAAACAGCCATCATCTAAAACTCATCCTAAAGGATCTATTTTTAAAAATGATGCTGAAAAAATTTCAATGACAAATTCTGCGATATTGGAGATTAATAAAATCTTAGATATTTTTAAGACCAAACTTTATGAAAGAAGTCACCGACAGATTAAATAAATATGCTATTTAACTCAATAGATTTCGCAATTTTTCTGCCAATAGTATTTATACTCTATTGGTTTGTTACTAAGCGTTCATTGTCTCTACAAAATATATTAATAGTTTGTGCGAGTTATCTATTTTATGCTTGGTGGGATTATCGGTTTTTGGCATTAATTATACTAAGTACTTCAGTAGATTTTATAGTTGCTAAACATTTAGAAAAAGAGACCAGAAAAAATCAAAGAAAAGCACTTCTTTTAGTGAGTTTAGTTTTTAATTTAGGGATGCTTGCCTTTTTTAAATATTTCAATTTTTTTATAGAAAGTTGGGTTGATGTGTGGCAGGCATTTGGTGTAAATATGCAAACATCTACTTTAAAAATTATACTTCCAGTAGGCATCTCATTTTACACCTTCCAAACCTTGAGCTATACAATTGACGTGTATAGAAAAAGAATTGAACCAGCATCTAATTTTATACAGTTTGCAGCTTTTGTTTCTTTTTTCCCACAGCTTGTGGCTGGACCAATAGAGCGTGCAAAAAACTTATTACCTCAATTTAATACTAAACGTATTTTTAATAGCAAATTTGCTATTAGCGGATTCTACCTCATAATTTGGGGACTATTTAAAAAAGTAGTTATTGCAGATAACTGCGCTTTTTTCGTAAACCAAATATTTGATGGTGCCACTGGCTATTCTTCAATGGAGTTGTTCTTTGCAGCTATACTTTTTGGCTTTCAAATTTATGGTGATTTTTCTGGTTACTCAGATATTGCCATTGGTGTTGCACGTTTGTTTGGGTTTTCACTAATGACCAATTTTTCTTTTCCATACTTCTCTAGGGAC
>Ga0114956_1003121_pt1 | contig 12858 bp, 6 predicted proteins | sample MaitaG_FD_87304 | JGI IMG/M metagenome (GOLD analysis project Ga0114956, IMG submission 87304) | Marine algal microbial communities from Maine, USA - Maine_Asex2 metaG | ecosystem: Host-associated > Algae > Red algae > Unclassified | place: Maine, USA | collected 2015-01-05 | reverse complement strand
CAAAGCGGATCGGCAAGGATGCGAAGCAATCCTTTGTGGTTCGATTTGTTACTTAAATTAATTTGTTCTTAAACGCCAAGTTCGCTTGAGCGTTTTTTTTTGTTTGTAGTATTTTCAAAGCGGATCAGCAAGGATGCGAAGCAATCCTTTGTGGTTCGATTTGTTTTGAAAAATAGTATACACCAAGCTAGCTTTATTGGGTTATGTTGTTTTAGCAGTCTTGAAAAGACTTACTGTTGTATTTGCATTATATTGACTCTATAGGATTGAAAACAAGTATTACTTTCCAACCAACCACCAATTGAGAATTTAATTTCTAACTTTACAGAACCTTAAATAGAATTGATGTGCTAAACAAAAAAGATTACCTATTTGTTGGTATTCAAATGTTTCTTCTTGTCGCCTACGTTTTCTCTGTTGACGTTATGAGCATCGCTCTTTATTCATGGTTTCGTTTTACAGGTGTAGGTATTGCCACCTTGGATCGAATAAAAGAGGCGAGTTGCCATTCTTCTTTTTCAGAAATATCCCATTGAGTTTCGATTCATTCTGCTTCTAAATTAATTTATCTATCTTAAAATAAGGAATGCACTTTACTTGGGAGTTGGTGAAATGTTACTATATCTTAAAAAATCATTAACTTTGATTGAGGATTAAGGGTAAAAGGAAATTGTGATCGTTAAACGAAGTTCTAGATAGCACGATTACAGCTAAAGGTTAGTTTTTATTAGTATTCAATTAAGATATTTTATGTAGCCGATATATTTATTTTAGAAAGCGTAATAGTTTAAATTTTAAAGTATTACGTAACAATTTAAATTGGTCAATTTTTTTGTCATGAATTTAGAATAATTAAATCTGGGTCAGTGTGTCTGCTAAAGTAAGTTTAAGTGATCATTATTTTGAATTTGCATGCATAAGAAATCCTATTTTTTTAAATAAGCACTCAAAATTTCATAAAAATATAACATTCTCTATCTAAGTAGTTATGTTAAGCGTGAAAGTAGATAAAACAAAGACTATACTTTATGTAATTTTACGAGCTAGTCCTTGATGTTATAACTTTTTATATATTTATAAAATTATTCCTGCCTATTCCATATCAAAAGTCAGCAATCATGAATAAAATTAAAGAAATTCAGCTAACCATTAATAATTTGAGCTATGACATAAAAGTCGCAGTTAACATGCCACTGCTATGGGTGCTTCGTGATGAACTTGAGTTAGTAGGAACAAAATATGGTTGTGGCATGGGTCTATGTGGTGCATGCTCAGTATTGATTGATGGAGTATCAGTGCGTTCGTGCCTAATTAGTGTCGGGAGCGTAAATGATGAAATCACAACGATTGAAGGGCTTGGAAATCCAGATTCACCTCATTTGTTACAAGAAGCATGGATTGAGCATCAAGTAGCACAATGTGGTTATTGCCAATCTGGTCAGATTATTACGGCATGTGCTATGTTAAAGCAAAATTCTACACCTAACGAAAGCGAAGTTAAAAACTTAATGTCTGGAAATTTGTGTCGATGTGGTACTTACTTTAGAATTCAAAAAGCAATTAGATCTGTCGCAGACAAATCAACTAATGGATCACAAAACGAAGAGGTCGAGTTATGAAGAGAAGAGAATTTATAATTACAAGTATGTCTGTGGTAGGAGGTATTGCCATTGGAGGATATTACTTAACTCGCCCTGAAACTATTTCCAACCCTTTGTCTGGGATACTAAATCAAGGTCAAGTAGCCATTACACCCTATGTAATAGTTGAAAGCTCAGGGGTTACCATCATAGCACCACGCGCTGAAATGGGACAGGGTATTCACGGAACTTTGGCCGTTCTAGTAGCTGAAGAGTTAGATATATCTTTCAAGGATGTGAAGGTAATACCAGGGCCTCCGTCGGAGGTATATGCCAATAATGTAATGTACCCCATAAAAGATTTAAAGAGAAGAATGTATCACCGCATTAAAAGAAGAATAGGCTTAGAAAATGTTAATTCGGGTCTTTATGAACATTCCACAGGTGCCCAATCATCTATAAAAGATGGTTATGTAAAGATGCGTAAAGCTGGTGCGGCAGCTCGTCTAGTCTTAATAATGGCGGCAGCTAGAAAGTTTGGGCTAAAGTCAGAACTATTATTCACAAAAAATGGTGAAGTTGTTCTTCCGAATGGAAACACCGTCCCTTACTCAAGTCTAGTTGATGAAGCAAAAGGACTTCAACCACCAACAGACCCAGTATTAAAGTCAAAAGATCAATGGACTCAGTTGGGTCAATCGCAACCACGTGTTGACATGATTAGCAAGTGTACAGGAACAGCGAAGTATAGCATTGACATCAGATTACCTGGTATGCTTTATGCCACTGTTAGATTCAATCCTCACATTGGTGTTGGTGTAAAAGACTTCGACGATTCTAAGGCGAAGGACATGCCTGGCTTTATTAAAGCTATCGCAAGTTATGATGGGATAATTGTCATTGCCACAAATACTTGGTATGCCATGCAGGCTGCCAAAATGATAGATGTGGAGTGGGAGCCTGCACCATATCCAGCCACAAGTAAAGAACATCGAAAAGTAATTTTAGAAGCTTTTAACAATAAGAGAGGTGTTATTAAGCGCAACGATGGTGATGTTGATAACGAATTGGCAAAATCTGAAATTATCGAAGGTACATACCATGTGCCTTACTTGGCCCACGCTACAATGGAACCTCTGAATGCATTGGCTTGGCTTAAGAATGGTCAATTGGATATCTGGGCTGGAAATCAGAATCCAGGAAAAACGCAATTAATCAGTGCTCAAGTCGCTGGTATCTCATATGATTTAGTCAAAGTTCACTCAACCTATATGGGTGGTGGTTTTGGACGTAGATTGGAGGATGATTTTATAAAAGTAGCAGTTCAAGCTGCAATGGAGATGCAAGGCAAACCTGTGATGGTTACTTGGTCTCGTGAATCTGATATGACTCATGATGTATACCGCCCACTCGCTTCTGCACAATTCCGTGGATCAGTTTCAAACGGCAAACCTATTGCTTTAGAACTTGAATTGTCATCTCCGTCGTTATTTTCATCATCTTCAAGACGGCAGCGGCATTCAAATAATAATGTTCCTGAACGTGTTGACAGACATAGTACAACAGGTGCTATAGATCAACCTTATAAAATAAAGAACTATCGCGTTACTTCATACCCGTCACAGCGTCTACTTCCGGTCGGATGGTTTAGAGGAGTAGGAGAATCACAAAATGTTTTTTTTCATGACAGTGCAATAGATGAATTAGCACACGCGGCAAGTGCAGATCCTCTTGAGATGCGACTATCACTGCTAGAACATAAACCTAGTCTAGCTATATTGAGAGCTGTGTCAGAAATGTCTAACTGGGCCTCAAGTCTACCAGAAGGGCACGCAAGAGGTGTTGCGTATGCACTTTCATCAGGAGCTGCGACGGCTCAGGTAATTGAAATAAGTAACACTAGCGATGGTAATATCTGCATCGAGAAAGTTTTCATTGCAGTCGATGTGGGCATTGCGTTAGACCCCAAGAATATTGAGGCACAAGTTCATTCGTCAGTAATTTTTGGCCTTTGTGCTGCAATGCATGGTGAAATTACTGTTACAAATGGAAAAGTTGACCAAACTAACTTTCATAATTACAAGATTATGCGTATGAACCAGGTTCCTGAAATTGAAGTAAGAATTTATGAAAGTGAATCAAGTATTTACGGAGCAGGCGAATGTGGAACAGCTACAGCTGCTCCTGCATTAGGGAATGCCATCTTTGCATTGACGGGTAAGCGTATAAGGGAATTACCTTTTTCAAAATCGGTAAGGTTTGTTTAATAAATAGCTATTTTTGATGTTTGTTTGTCTTTTGTATAACAGCTCGACTTTTTTTTGTGAAAGCTGAAGGCTAATGGTGATGATGGAAATAAAGTTGCAGATTTTATAGGAAAACCCAACATGAACTTAAATCCTAAGCATATTAATAAAAGTCACTCTGTATATTCTGGTGATAATTTGTGGTTAGCACATATTAATAGAATTACCTATCAAAGCCTATTTCCATTAGCAAAAAAATTAAGAAATCTTAAGAATAAGATAATTAAATGAAGTTTAATTGTAAATGATTCCAATCATAGTATTGTAAATCATAAAATTTAGAATTTACAATGGTTGCAGCGATATAATCTAAAGAAGGTTTAAAAGAAGTGAGTTGCCATTGATACTTTTCTGAAGGGTTCCATTGTGTTTCAACTAACTCTGACTCTAGATCTTTATCTAAAGTCACTGAAAATTCATCTAATGGAAAAGATAGTCCACTTCCTTTAGCCTTAACAAAGGCTTCTTTCCGTGTCCAGCAACGGTAAAATGCAATATATTGTTCGTTTTTTGGGATATGTTGAAGTGCTTCAATTTCTTTTTGAGAGAAGAAATTTGCAGCAATTTCAGACGTATCAAAATCATTTTTTATCTTTTCTACATCCACACCAATAGTATAATTATAAACAAAACCGATTATCGCCATATCTCCTGAATGCGATACATTAAAGTTTAGATTTGTTTGACTTTTAAATTTTGGTTTACCGTATTTTTCATATTCAAATATTATATCTTTTGCATTCATTTTTAAATAAGAAGCTGAGAGTAAACGCAAAACACCTTTTGTTACCACATAACATCTTTTATCTTTATAGAATTTAAACCTAAGAGCTCGCACTTTCTCATCATCAGATAACAAACTAAAATAGCTGTTGAAAGTCTCTTCATTAACAACGAAGTTAATCGCCCAGATATGAACAGTATTCGGTTTTAATTCTATTGGAGGTTTCACTTTGAGAATTTTTAAAATCTATCTAAGATAATCATCTAAAACTTTTGCAACATGTTTTACATCAGGATCCTCGAACAGCGTTCTATGATCACCTTTAACCTCCAAGGTAGTTACATCATCTGCAATTTTATACCATGATGACAAAATTTCTTTATTAAATAATATGTTTACTTTATTAGTCAGTACTAAAATAATCGGGAGGTCAAAATGTTTCCAATGGTATTTGTTATAGATATTAATAAGGTGAACCATAGTATTGGAGGTATTCTTTGCTTCTTCACTTCCGTATATGTTGAGAAAAAATGGTTTGATATATTTTTTAAATCGAAAAGAAATCATAGTACAAATTACAGTAAAAGGATTCATGGTGAGTCGTTTCAAAAACCCCAAGGTTCTCATTTTTAAACGATTTTTGGATACATATTCTTGTTCTGCCATAGTATCCATAACGATAAGATTAGATTTCTCTCCCATAGTTTTGAATAAATTAGCCATCTCAAAACCAACTGCGGTGCTATGACAATAGACTAAAAGATTATAAGGGCCATTAGGATATGCTGTACGGATTTCATTGACATAATCAATAGCCATCGCTTCAATACTTTCGTGTCTCGGCAATTTTCCATAAAGTCCAGAGGGTTGAATAGCGTAAACAGGTCTGTTTTTATCCAAATATTGAGCCAGTGGATTATAAAAGAAAACATGACCACCTCCAGCATGTAAACAAAATATAGGATCCTTCTGGCCTGTACTCCTTAGCGGAACTAAGTTATTCCAAGATTTCACTGGCTTATCTGCTTGGATAATCGTCGCAATTTGCCATATAGTCGGATTTTCTAATAAAGTGACAGCGGGTAGCGTACAATTTAATCTTTGGTTGATAATAGAGAATAGCTTTACGGCCATTAATGATTTTCCTCCCAAATCAAAAAAGTTGTCGTGCACGCCTATAGAATTTTGATTAAATACTGATTCCCAAATTTTAGCTAACTCAAGTTCAATAGGATTACTTGGAGCTACATATTTAGAATCGAGTGATTGTTTTTCAGAAATATGTGATTCAGTTTCCATTAAATTAGGAACCATTTTTATGTTTTTTAAAATGTCTTTAATGCTGATTTCATTGGATGCGATGAGATATTCAATTATTACTTTTAGATTATTTAAGAACCAAGAGGATACTTCTTTATTTATAATTGATGTATCACTAATAATATCAAAATCTAAACCATTATCAATTTTAGCGACAAACGTTAAAGGGTAATTGGATGTGATACCACTTTTAAAATCTTTTACTATGATATCTCCACTTTTAATATCCTCCCAAGGAAAGTTCTCAAAGACAAATAAATTATCGAATAATGGTGTTGACGCATTGTCACTCCATTCGATGATTTCTTCGCTTGTAGTATCTTCGAAGGTTCGTGATTTTTGTTGCTGTATCTGAATTGTTTTCAGCCAATCTTTAAAATCCATATTGGGATTTGTATTTACTTTAACAGGCAGCATGTTTATAAACATACCAGTCATCACTTCTATATTTGGAAAATTTACCGATCGACCAGAGACAGTATTTCCAAAGGTAACTTCTTTTGTATCGAAATATCGAGACAGAAGTAAGGACCAAATACCTTGGCATAAAGTGTTTATCGTAACATGATTATGTCTTGCAATCTTTTTTAAAGCGGTGTTATAAGAAGCATCTAATTGTAGACTTGTTTTCATAAAAGTTCCACTTTCCTTATTATTTCTATTAAATAAGGTTGTTTTTGAAGCATTTTTGAATGTTGATGTCCAAAAAAGCTTTGCATCGGCTTTATTCTTACTTTTCTGCCAATTTAGATACGTTTTGTAAGACGGTACTGTCCTCTCAAATACGGGATCAGTGGATTGGCAAAAAGCATTATAGCAATTGAAGACATCTTTTAAAATAATACTAGAGGACCAGCCGTCTATTAATAAATGATGACAACACCAAATCAAATAATAGCTCTTTGGGTTAGTTTTAATTAGGCTAATTTGTGAAAGTGGCCCTTTCTTAAAATCAATACCATTTGCCTTACTGGCTAGTTTTAAGTCAGTCAACATTTGTTGATGCATTGTAATTGCTGAATTAGACCAATCTAAAATAGTCCAATCCATTTTAGAATTTGACACAATTACTTGTATAGGATTTTTAACTTTTTCCCAATGTACCGAAGTTCTTAATATGGGATGTCTCTGGATAATATGGTTCCACGATTTTTTGAGTAGCTCAATATTTATAGCACCCTCAATAGTACATTGAACATTAAGAAAACCTAAATCATCTTTTTCTTTAAGATGATGAAATAACATCGCGGTTTGTATAGTACTAAGAGGATAAATAGCCTTTACTTTAGATTTTTCTGGAGCCTTCTTATGCATTTTTTTTTGTTCTTGATCTAATATAACATTTTTATAAATAAGACGCTATCTCCTTTGATTCATAGCCTTTATAAATATGATGCATTTCTGTCATTTTACTTAGAAAATCCTTAGTATTTAATATTTTATTGATTTTGGTATGGATAGAATCAGAGTTATCCAAATCCTTATCACCGACAAGTCCTAAGCCATGATAAGCTATTCGCGCAGTACATCCATTTTGGTCATATTTTTTACCAGAATACACGAGCATTGGTACTTTGAAATGGATACATTCATTAATTGTATTTATACCGCCGTGATTGATGCTGCAAGCACTTTCCGCTAAAACTTGTAGTTGAGGAACACCCTTAAATAAGTGAACGTTCTTTGGGATGGTCTTAAAGTTTTCTGGCAATAAATTTCCGCCAAGAGATAATATTAATACCCACTTAGTTTCTTTTTTTACAGCTTCAATTACATTCTGTATAAAAGTAATATCATTGGCAGTTTGCATTGTTGTTAAAGAGCAATAAATTAATTTGTTATTTCTCTCTTTCTTTAAGTCGATGATCTTTCTGATTCTTTCAGATTCAGCTTGATATTTTTTTGATTCAACACGCTTTTCAAAAACCATAGCTCCAATATATTGCAAATTTTTGGGTTTAGAAAAAGGGAATTCTAATTCTAGAAGATTTAAAGATAATTGTGGTGTCAATGTATTGATATAGACAGACGGAAAATTTCTGGATTTTAAATACTTTGTTGAAAACCCAATATCTTTTGCATATTTTTTTAAAATAGAGCGCCTGTTTTCACTAAGTTTAACTCTATTGATCCAAAGTCGTGCCCAAATTCTTAGATAATTAAAAAACCAAGCTATTAATATACCCAATTTGGTGCCTTTAAAACCAATATTTGGAATAATTGATGTTCTAATTGGAGGCAATGATGACTGAAAGCCATTAAAGAAATGTGGACTAAGCAGTTTAACAGGAATATTTAATTTAATAGCTGAAAAAATTACTTCATGAAGTTCTTGTTCCACAACTATTAACTCCGGATTTAATTGTTGTAATATGTCTTCATAAGTTTTAAAATTGAGCATTCTTACACCATCCTCGTATTGTTGTTTTAAATGCGTAAAGTGATAGAAATAGGCTTTCAATAGAGACAAATTCTTTACTGCTTCTGTCTTCCGAAAGGAAAAGCCCCAGTTTATTCTTGGTAATTGAATATAATTGTAACCATAGATTTCTACTTTAGCTCTAATGTCAATAGGGCAGAGATATGTAACTTGAAACCCCTCAGATGTCAATCGTGATGCTAACTTTAAACTTGCATTAGTAATGCCAACCAATCCCGTAGTTACAAGCGCAATATGTTTCATTTTTATTGAGATTAAAAGTCTAAATTATCCATTAAACTATCTAACTCTTCTTGGTCTAAATCTACAGCATCAAAATCTGATGGAGTATATTTTCTATGTTCAGTCTGAATGCAATGTTCTAAAATACTTTTCAGACATGCATTAAAATTTTTAATTAATGCTTCGATAGTCTCGCGTTTATGAATTTTTTTCGAATAACTCCAGTCTAGTCCTAAAATACCATCTTTAATTAAGGCATTTATTTCTAGGTAATAATGTCTTTCACTTAATGGATGTCTTACGTTTTTAGATAAGAATTCTATTTGCTTTTCCTCAGCGGATTGTTTCCCTAAATAATTAAACACAATTTTTGGATAATCTACTTCTCCAAAATTTGGTGTGAGATAACGTAAAATACCATATCCGATACCTCCATTTGGGATTTGCCGAATTTGCTCTTTGATTGAGATAATTTTATCAGCTATTTCTGATGTAGATTTAAAATTTAACGATAATGGAAAAAAAGAAGTAAACCAACCTACTGTATTTGATAAATCTATTGATGTTTCAGACGTCTCCCGGCCATGACGCTCCATAGCCAAAGTAACATTTGAATCGTTGGTCCATTGGCTTATGGTCTCAACTAAAGCAGTTAGTACTAATTCTTCAATTTTTGTATTATAAGTATTGTTCGCTTTCGTAATAAGATTGTCAGTTGCTGTCTTGTCGATTTCAAAATGAATGGTACTAATATCCTTTTCTAATAAAGGGAAATTATCATTGAAGTCTACAGGTACAGAAGTTTCAGGTTCAATTTGATCTTTCCAAAATTTAATATTATTAGTTAGTTTTTCTGAGTTAGCGCGTTCTAAAATATGATTTCCCCACGTTTTAATGGATGCTGTTTTAGCGTCTTGAAGATTTAATTTGCCGCTATCAATCAGTTCTGTATATGAATTTAGAATAATTTGCCAAGACACAAAATCTACAACCAAATGATGGGCTAATAAAATAATGGAATTGGTAGATCCATCTCCAGTTTCAAAATATATACATTTAAAAAGATTTCCGTTTTTGAGCTTAGTGTCTTCCTGAATTAGCTTTAATGTATTTTCAATTTTTACATTATAATTTGAGGCTGTCTCTTTAGACATATCAACTTTAATAAACGCATCGATTTCATCGGGTTTTAGCACCTTCGCTTTCCATTCCTCATTATCTAAATAAAAACTTAAGCGCAAGGCATCGTGTAATTGTATTAAGTGATTTGTGATAGTCAACAAGACGTTGCTGTTTAGGGTTTCTGGCACATTTTTAATTTGATAACCTTGATTCCAATATTCAGGGGCTTCTCTATGGGTTTGAAAGAACCATTTTTGAATAGGCATTAATGGTACCTCCCCTAAAATCAAAGGTTCTGCGTTTGTTAATATTTCATCTTTAGGAGCAGAAACAAATAAAGCCAATTCAGAAATGGTTTGATACTCAAAAATTTGATTAGGAGCTATATATATACCTTCCCTTCTAGCCTGTGCTATAATTTGAATACTTAAAATGGAGTCACCACCTATTTCAAAAAAATTATCCGTAGTGCTAAGCATATCTAAATTTAATATGCTTTTCCATATGTCTAGAAGTCGCGATTCAATTAAGTTCTTAGGTGGTTCACTAGAGGTTAAGTTGTTTTGATTAGATAAGGCTTTAATAGAACCCAAAGTTTTCCTATCAACTTTGCCATTAGGTAGCAATGGAATCGTATTAATTAATACAAACTCACTAGGAATCATATAAATTGGTAAATGTGCTTTAAGAAACTTCTTTAATTCATTTTCATTATACGTTATATCAGCTTTGATATAAGCGCTAAGGCGCTTGGGTTTGTCTTCTTTTTGTTGAACTAAAACAACAGATGCCTGAATCGAGGAATTTTTAATAATCGTGTTTTCTATATCATCCAATTCCACACGGTAGCCTCTGATCTTTATTTGTTGGTCAGTTCTGCCTAAAAATTCAATGACGCCATCAGTTCTGTATTTTGCTAGGTCTCCTGTTTTGTATAGCTTTTTATCTGGTTTAAACGGGTTTTGCAAAAACGATTTGCTATTATGGTCTGGTCTGTTTATATACCCCTTTGTAAGTCCAGTGCCTCCAATATAAATTTCCCCAGATGTTCCAAAAGGCACTAAATTTAGTTGTTTGTCTAATAGATATATTTCTGCGTTAGCAATAGGTTTTCCTATAGGAATTTGGCTTTGTTTTATGTCTTTAGCTTCTATTTTATGTGCAATACACCAAACTGTTGCTTCGGTAGGTCCATATTCATTATAAATAGAAACATTTGGTAAGGTTTGAAAATGAATAGCACATAATGATTTTGAGCAAGTTTCACCAGCTACGATTACTGTTGTTAGACTTCTTATTTTTCTTGTTTCTACATTCTCTAATATGACTTTGTATAAAGATGGTAGCATTAATGTATGACTTACTTTGTTTTGCGCTATAGTATCTGCAATTTTTATAATGTCTTGTTCAATACGCTTTTCAGTAATTACCAAATTTCCGCCTGTACAGAGCGTCCAAAAAATCCCAGCTTTAGAGCTGTCAAATGATATAGAAGACATTAGTAAAAACACCGATGGATTATTAGTATAAAAATCTAATCGCCCACTGGTTGAATTTATAATATTTTGGTGTGTTATTTGAACTCCTTTGGGTTGTCCCGTGCTACCTGACGTATAGATAACATAGGCTAAATCAGAATCTTTTACCGTTGGTAATTCTAAATCAGAGTCATTTTCAGTAAAGTTTATATCATCTATCAAAATTGAATGAACTTCAGATTTTTCAAAAATGTTTAAAAGTGAGGTTTGTGTTATAATGGTGTCTACTTTAGCATCCTTTAGGATAAAATATATACGTTCATGCGGATATTCAGGATCAATTGGTAGATATGCACAGCCGGCTTTTAAAATACCAAGTAAGCCAATAATCATATCTACTGAGCGTTCTATGGATAAACCAACAATGGTATTTTTTTTGGTTGAATCTTTTAATAATTCTTTTGCTATTTGATTCGCTTTTTCATTTAATTCTTTATAAGAAATTGAATATTCACCAAATGTCAATGCTATATTGTTTGGATAATTTTCAGCAATGGTCTCAATGATATTATGAATCCCAGTATGACCCAAAAAATTGTTAGAATACGTTTTTTTGTTAATTGTAACTAATTGTTTTTCGGCAGCCGAAAGCATTGGTAATTCGGAGATGCTTTTGCTAGGATCTAGTATTACGCCTTCTATAAGTGCTTTGAAATAAACTTGAAATCTATTGACTGTGGATTCCTCAAATAAATCTGAAGCATACTCAAAAGTAGAAGATAAAATACCATTGTCTTCAGCGATATATAATGTTAAATCAAATTTTGAAACTTTTAAATCATGCCAGGCATGGCTGAGATTGACCTCTGTATCAAAAAGTGGAGTTTCTGGTACGGCATGATATAAAAACATGACCTGAAAAAATGGATTAACCGCTAGTGAGCGTTTTACTTTTAATTCTTTAACTAATAGATCGAAAGGAATATTTTTATTTTCAAAAGCTTCAACTGTATTTGTTTGAACTTCTTTTACTAAGTCTTTAAATCTTGCATTAGATGGCACGTTAGTTCTTAATATTATAGTTTCATTAAAGAACCCAATAAGGTTTTCTAAAATTTTTCGATCTCTATTCGTTACAGGTGAGCCGATAAGAATATCAGTTTGCCTGCTAATTCTTTGAAGTAAAACATAATAAATAGAGAGCATTAATACATAAGGTGTTGTCTCTAATTCTTTGGAGAGCGCTAAAAGTTTTTTAGAAACGTCTTTACTGTAAGTCTGTGTAAAAGAGGCAGCACCTTTAAATGTTGGTTGTAAGGGTCTTTTGTAATCTATTGGTAAATTTAAAAACGGTAATTCTCCAGATAACTTATTTTTCCAATATTTAAGTCCATCTGAATTGATTTCTTGTTTATTTTGCCAAAAAGCATAATCACTATATTGTAAGTTTCCTCTTCTCTTACGAACTGCTTCTTTGGAATTTATGTCTCTGTAATAACCAGCCAAGTCCTCTCTAAACTTGCCCATAGACCATTTATCTGTGATGATATGATGCAGTGTAATTTGAAGAATATTGATTAAAGAATTAAGTTTAATGAGTTCAATTCTTATTAATGGTCCCTCTGCTAAATCGAAATGTTTACTAGCGTTAGCCTCAATTAACTTT
>Ga0114956_1003119_pt1 | contig 12868 bp, 10 predicted proteins | sample MaitaG_FD_87304 | JGI IMG/M metagenome (GOLD analysis project Ga0114956, IMG submission 87304) | Marine algal microbial communities from Maine, USA - Maine_Asex2 metaG | ecosystem: Host-associated > Algae > Red algae > Unclassified | place: Maine, USA | collected 2015-01-05 | reverse complement strand
GGCCCACGGTGAAGTGATGCTTACGCCTGCCTGACGGCAGGCAGGTTTTGACGCCTCGTCTGGACCTGCCTTCCTGCGTCCAGCAGGCAGGATCAAGATCTTATTAGAATTAACTACAAAATCTAATGCGACAGTCCACTAGCAGGAGCTAAGGAAAATGCTCGATAAAAAACCTGAATATGCTGTTGCTACTCATGCCGGAGTACTATCCATTATTCTTGCCCATAGTAACTTTCCGGGCCGTGCTTTCTTTCAAAATGTTTTTTAATGAGAGAGTCCTTCATTCTTCCGGCTTCTGGATTTATCGATTGGGCTAAGTATGCCATCCGTGCACATTCTTCTAAAACTGCACTGTTGTAAACGGCTTTCTGCACAGTCTTACCCCAGGTAAAGGGAGCATGACTGCCTACGAGAATCATTTCTACTTCACTGGGAGAGAGATTGCGTCGGCTAAATTCTTCCAGAATCTGATGACCAGTTTCCAGCTCATAGTTGCCCTTAATTTTATCATCGGCCATGGGTGCTGCGCAAGGGATATCGACCGTGAGGTGGTCGGCGTGAGTGGTGCCCATAATGGGTATGTCTTTCAATGCCTGACACCACGCGGTACCGTAGGTAGAATGCGTATGAACGATCCCACCGATCTCGGGCCAATTGCGATAGAGCACTGCATGCGTGAGGGTATCTGAGGAGGGGCGCAAATCACCATCCACCACCTCGCCGTCAAGGTCGACGATGATCATTTTTGGCGGTGTGAGGTCGACGTAAGGCACACCGCTGGGTTTGATCGCAAAGGCATTTAGACTTCGATCTATCGCACTGGCATTTCCAAAGGTAAAGAGTACCAAACCGAGTTCGGGCAGTTGCATATTTGCCAGGTAAGCTTGCTCCTTGATTGCATTGTACTTAGTCTCCATGCATTTCATTTTCTATAAGTGAACCCAAACGGCGGTATGATTGGTAAAGATTTTCATAGATGCCTGCCTGATCAGGCTGTGGCTCATATATGACATCAAAACCAGCACCCATTGATTGCATCGCATCTTCTACCCGTAGATAAATGCCTGCTGCTGTAGCTGCAAACATAGCAGCACCGAGCGCGCAAGTCTGTTCTGAGCGAGCAATTTTGATGGGTCGATTTAATACGTCGGCCATGATCTGCATTACGAAAGGAGATTTTTTGGAGACTCCACCCAGACCAATGATGCCCTTGATTGGTATTCCTTCTTCTTCAAAACGCTCGACGATCTGACGAGCTCCGTAGCAGGTCGATTCGACCAAAGCTCTGAATATTTTTGGTGCATCGCTGCCGAGGTTTAATCCAAATAGAGCACCCTTGAGCGCTTGATTGGCATCGGGTGTACGTCTGCCATTGAGCCAGTCGAGTGCCATTACTCCGCTCTCCACTGGATCAACTTGCGCAGCCTGTACGGTGAGAAGAGGGATGATCTTCTGGCGGCTTTCGTCAAGGATTTGTTTCTTGAGATCATCGTCAATCAAATCAGATTGACCCAACAGCTCGGCGAGGCTCCAGTCTAAAAGTTTAGCAAACCAAGCATATACATCGCCAAATGCAGATTGTCCTGCTTCCAGACCCATCATACCAGGGATGACCGAGCCATCAACCTGACCACAAATTCCTCGTACAAGTTTGCCCTCCAATTCAGCCGAAGGCGCCACTAGTACATCGCACGTGGAAGTACCCATGACTTTGCTCAAGTAGTAGGGTGCAATTTCTCCTCCCACTGCGCCCATATGAGCATCGAATGCACCAACAGCAACGACTACCTCTTGCGAAAGCCCAAGTTTTTCGGACCATTCAGCAGACAAAGTACCTGCCTGTTCGTCTGATGTATACGTATCTTGAAACAATCTGTCTCGGACTCCATCCAACAGTGGATCAATGCTTGCGAGAAAATCATTTGGAGGCAAGCCTGAAAAATCTGAATGCCAGAGCGCTTTGTGCCCTGCAGCACAGCGACTTCGTTTCATGGCCGATACGTCTTCTCCTCCGGTGAGCAAGAATGGTATCCAATCACAATGCTCTACCCACGAGTATGCAGCCTTCCGGACGTCGGCATCATGCCTTATGGTGCGCAGTATTTTTGACCAAAACCATTCGGAAGAATAAATGCCTCCCGCAAATTTGGTGTAGTCCACCGTGGCCTTCCGACTGTGTGTATTTATTTCTTCTGCTTCCTGAATGCCGGTATGATCTTTCCAGAGGATGAACATGGCATTAGGATTTTCAGCAAAGGCAGGGTGCATCGCCAGGGGAGTGCCGCTTTGATCTACAGCCACTGGAGTGGAGCCCGTGGTATCAATGGCAATACCGACGACAGTGGCTGCCGTGCCAGCCGGGCATTGAGCGAGCGCATCTGAAATAGATCGTTCCAAACATTCGATGTAATCTAGTGGATGTTGCCGAAATTGATTTGCGTCGGGGTCGCAGTAGAGGCCGCGCTTCCACCGGGGATAGTGTGAGACGGCACTTCCCAATGATGCCCCGTTTGCTGCATCGACGACCATCGCCCTGACTGAGTCCGTCCCAAAATCAACTCCGATTACATGCTGCATAAATGCTATTTAATGTATGTCCGCTATATTCGCCCACATGATAAAAATAAATGTGCAGAGGGCTGTACTCTTTGTTGTGTTCATTCCGATGATCAATTTTCTAATGAGTTGCGATACAACTCGCTCAGTCGCAGATTCGAATTTGGAGAAAGGAAATTGGCAAGAGCTTAAGGCCATCGACAATACGCTGCCTGTGGCCCGGCACGAAGCCGCATTTGTGGGTCTGGAAGATCGCTTTTATTTACTTGGTGGTCGAGGTGACAGGCCGGTTAGTATTTACGATACAAAGAGTGCCTCTTGGTCACAAGGAAAGCAGGGACCCATTGAGTTGCATCACTTCCAGCCAGTCGTCTATGAAGATGAGATCTACATCCTGGGCGCAATGACTGGGGGCTATCCTGGTGAGACACCGGTGGACCATATTTACATCTACAACCCGGCAAAAAATACTTGGAGAAAAGGAGCTGAAATACCAGAAGACCGCCGACGTGGAGGAGCAGGTGCAGCGCTACTCGATGATAAAATTTACTTGGCATGTGGCATTCGAGATGGTCATCGAGGCGATCACAAAAAATGGCTGGATGTCTACGACTTAAAAACGGGAGAATGGTCTACTCTTTCGGATGCTCCGAGAGCGCGTGATCATTTCCAGATTGCCATTGTCGATGAGAAGATCTATGCGATAGGAGGGAGGACTACGCGCTCTGCAGAAAACCCTTTTCGCAATACGATGACCGAAGTAGATGTGTTTGATCTCACATCGCAGACGTGGTCGACCCTCGCCAATGGGCTGCCCACTCCTCGAGCAGGGCATTTTATGGTGACGGTCGGAGAGCGAATATTAGTAATGGGAGGAGAGTCATTTTACCAGGAGCCTGCCCACAGCGAGGTAGAGAGCCTGAATGTAAAGACACTTGCCTGGAGCGACCTGCCCATGCTTCCACAGGGTCGACACGGCACTGGGGCGATCCTTAGAGATGGCATTATCTATACGTCTTCGGGAAGTGGCAATCGTGGAGGAGGTCCTGAATTGTCAGACCTTTGGATGTATCAGCCTTGATTGTCAATTTCCGCCAATTCTTTGGTGAGGACAGTTGCTTGCTCTAGGTCCTTTCGGATGGTAAAATAAAACTTAGTGCCTTGGCCTGGTGTTGAATCCAACCAAATATTGCCACCATGTCGATTGATGATTTTTTTGCAAAGAGCCAGACCGATACCTGTTCCTTCATAGTCCTGTTTGTTGTGCAACCGTCTGAATATTTCGAAGATTTGATCTTGATACTCGGCTTCGATGCCAATGCCATTGTCGCTAATTGAGAATTTCCAGAAATGAGGATCTGATGAACGTGGAGATTCTATTTTGACGCTTGGATGCTTGTTGTTATTAAATTTAATTGCATTGTTAATGAGGTTGTAAAAAACCATCCCCATCTGATTGCGAGAACAGAGGATCTTTGGAAGCGTTCCAACCTCGACAGACACAGCTCGCTCTTCAATCAATTTTGAGAGATCTTCCAATTTGTTTTGAATAACGGTATTTAAATCAACTTCAAAAAACTCCATCTCTTTGCGACCCACCCGAGAATACGTGAGTAGGCTATTGATTAAGTTCGACATGCGAAATACTCCGTCCGTGACAAAATCCAAATATTCACGCCCATCATTATCTAAGCCTGCATTGTATTTTCTTCGAAAAAGATCTACAAATGTGCCGACTGTACGCAAGGGTTCTTTTAAGTCGTGAGAGGCTACATACGCAAATTGTTCGAGATCTCGATTTGACCGTGTCAATTCCTGATTCGATTCGGTCAGTTTTTTCGTGCGTAGCTCAACAAGTTCTTCAAGTTTTTCGTTTCTGCCTGTGACTTTTTGCAAGAGCACTTCGATCTCCTCTTTTTTTATTGCTAGTTCCTGGGTCCGCGCATCTACCAGTTTTTCCATATGTAGCTCTCGCTCTTCGAGGGTAGCCTGAATTTTTTTCCTGGTGGCCACTTCATTATTGAGGTCCTGATTTAATGTTTGCAAGGTGCGATTTCGATGCAGGATATTTTTTGTATAGTATTTCACAAACTGCCAGAGCAAATAAATGCCCAGTAGAAAACAAGCCAAATAAAAGCCACGGGTCTGCCAGAAAGCAGGGCGAACAATTACTTTAAGAGTCGTTTCGACATCATTCCACAGACCATCATTATTGGCTGCTTTGACTCGAAATGTGTAGGTGCCTTGAGCCAAATTGGTGTAGGTAGCAGTAAGATCTCCACGATTTATTTGCCACTCTTTGTCTAAGCCCTCCAATTTGTAGGCATACCTATTTTTCTCTGGTCGAATGTAGCTCGGAGCAGCGAATGACAAAGATAGAAGGTAGTCGTCATGGTCCAGTTCGATTTCTTCTTGCACAGTCAAGGATAGGGTCTCATCTGCCTTTCGACTCACTTTTCTCATGTGGGTAAGGTGAACCACAGGGGCTACTGTATTGCGATAAATTTCATCCGGATGGAATCGGGTAAAACCCCACCGACTGCCGAAATAGATATATCCTTTTGGATCTCTATAGGAAGAGCCCAATCGAAAGGCCAGATCACTCAAGCCATCTGCGATTTCAAAATGCCTCATCTGGCCGGAGCCGGGGGTATAGCAATAAATGCCTTCATTGGTGCTGACCCACAGGTTGCCGGAATCATCTCGCTCCAAGCCGTGCACAAAAAACTTATTATCATCTGAGCCCTCGCTTCGTAACTCACCCGTATGATAGTTGTAAGAACAAATACCATTGCTTGTGCCGAGATATAATATGGTGTCGATTTGCAACATCGCCATGACCTGATCAGAACACAAGGCTGCCCGAGCTTTTCCGCTAGTGCGACCAAAATTTTCAAAAGAGTATGCTCCATTATTCTCGCCCACAAATCGGCTTAGTCCAGCCCAGGTGGAAAACCAAAGGTTGCCGTAGGTGTCTTCAACAATCTGGGTGATGGAATTGTCGGCAAGTGTTTGATCGGTATTTTGCTCGGATCCGACTCTTTTAAATTCACCGTTGGTCTCATTTAGAAGAAAGAGGCCCAGCGTTGTTCCGATCCACATTCTGCCTTCTTTGTCTTTGTGCATTGCGCGGATGTAGAGATTTTCCAGTCCGCTGGCGAGATCTGGAAATTCGTAGATCCGAGTTTGTGCTGTGGTTACGTCATATTTATAGATGTGTTTGAGCGATGACATGTAGAAATATTTGTCATGGTCATGGATCTCCGTGATCTTTCCATCGTCGTATTTTTCTCGGATCCCTGGTATTTCGGTAAGTTTTTGTGTCTTTAGATTGTACTTAATTGGGCCATCGTCAGTAAAGAGAGCGATGTCTTCAGCACTATTGGCATAGATGCGTTCGATATTTCCGAGTTCGTCGTGATCAGACAAGTCCCACACTTCAAATTTGTTTCCAAACGGGTTGTAGATGCTGAGACCACTTAAGGTGCCAACCCAGAGCATCCCGTTCCTGTCCTCAAAAAGGTTAGATACGTTGCTGTTATTTAGCGAATATGGATTGTTGGGCAAATTATACGCCACCTCAAAATGGAAGTCTTCAGCATTTATCTCAGAGGGACTCATTTGTGATATCTGCGACAACTGCCCACTGTCCAGCAGCGAAAGCCCGTTAGAGGTGCCAATCCATAAGTGTCCTTGCTGATCTTGGAGGATGTCAGCGACCGCTTCATTGCTTAGCGCGCCTGGGCGCTTTAGATCGTGTTTGAAGTGGGTGAAGGTAGGATGCCAGTCCTGCGGATCTTTTTGGTTGCTCGCGTTTTTGGGGAGATTCATTAAATAAAGTCCGCCTCCGTTTGTTCCCAACCAGTGATTTTCGGCTGCGTCCTGATAGACACACCATGCATTGTATGAGCTAAGGTCGTCTGATGGCAGGAATTGTCGGAAGGTACTTTGCGCGATTTCTTTGTCAGGAAGCATTAGATGCAGGCCCCCGCCCCAGGTCGCCAGCCACAGCCATCCCTGCTTGTCTTCATGGATGTCAAGTATTGCACGGTTCTGAAGGGCTTCTGGGTTTTCCTGCTCTCGGTTAAAACGGACAAATGAATTCGATTCAGGTTGAAAAACGTTCAGGCCTCGCTCGGTTCCAATCCACAGTCTACCTCCAGAATCTTCCTCGATGCACAGTATGTCGTCATTACTGAGACTAGTAGGATTGCCTTTTTCATGACGGTAAGTCTCCCATTGCTGCGTCTCCTGGTGAAAGCGCGACAGTCCACCAGCGATGGTGCCGATCCAAAGGTTGTGGTGGGAGTCCACAAAAAGGCTGCGGATATGGTTTGAAGCGAGGGACTTCTTAGGATGCGCATTGTCCTTTCGAAATAACGTAAATGTGTTCGTCGACTCGTAGCGAGCGAGACCATCATTCGTACCAATCCAGGTGAAACCGAAGCTATCCTGCACAATTGATGTGATCGTATTGTTGGGGAGGCCATCTTCTGTATTTAAGTTGTTGAATCGAAAACTTGAGGCAGATTGTCCGGAGGCGGCACTTGTTAAAATCAGCATTGTGGACAACAGCAGGAAAATTTCTCTCCTGCCCAACAATAGCTGAAAAGCTACGCTTGACAATCTCCCCAACAATTGATAAATCTGACTCACCCTCTTTAAGACGTATTGTGGACGCGAAAGACACAGAATCTTGCTGCTACAAGAGCTTGACTTTCGCTACCTTATTCGAGGAAAACTTCAAAAGAATGACAAAGAAGGAATTTCGGATCGTCGTGGATGGTGTCTCGATTCACTATCAAACGAGGGGAGAGGGACCAGATCTGGTCTTATTGATGGGCTTTGGTGCAGATGGGGATGTCTGGGAAAAACACGCAAGTGCATATGAAAAGCACTTTCGATGCATTATTCCGGATAATCGGGGAGTGGGTAAGAGCGATCAGCCCGATGGCCCCTATAGCACAAAGATGATGGCAAACGATACGCTCGCCGTGATGGACCATGCCAATGTCGGATCTGCACATATCGCAGGAATCTCGATGGGTGGCGCCATCGCTCAGGAATTGGTCTTGGCTGCACCAGATCGTGTAAACCGACTTGTCTTAATCAGTACCTGGCCCGTCTTTAACAATTATGCCAAGACCGTCTACAGCAATCTGATTAAGCTAAGAAAGGTAGCTACCCCGGCAGATTTCATGGAGTTATTGCAACTTTGGATTTTCGCTCCTCCGTGGTATGAAGACAATATGGAGGACTTGAGTGCAGGTCAGCAAGGAGCTGCTGTGGCCGAAAACCCACAAACACAACAGGGGTTTGAAGGTCAACTTAGGGCTTGCATGAGTCATGACACTGTAGACCGACTGGATCTAGTCAAGGTCCCGACACTGATCACGATTGGATCCATGGATATCTTTACTCCACCAGCGTTTTCTGAAATACTTCACCACGGTATCGCTGGATCGCAGATCGTTTATTTCTCAGAAGGGGGCCACGTCCATCACTGGGAGGACCTGGAACGATTTAATCAAGTGACCACAGATTTCCTGCTGGCAGATTAGTCTGTAATTCTCGTTTTCAAAACGGGTTTGTATCATTGGTAGAATGCCTATATCTTTCGCCCATTATGTCAAAAATCAAAATCGGTTGTGAAACCTACACCTGGCAGATGCCGGGAGAGCAATACAAGGGAAGGTTAGAGCAGATCATGGAGGTTTGCCAGGGCGCAGGGTTTGCAGGGATCGAACCTGAGACTAGTTTCCTACAACATCTTGAAGATCCCGCCAGAATGAAAGATGCACTTATCAAATACGACCTTGAGCTGGCCGTGTTGTGCGTAGTCGAAGATTGGCTCGAGCCAAAAGAAAGCGCCGAGGAGCAGGCAAGAGCTAATCAATGGATTGACTATTTGAAGCACTTTCCGGATACGATGCTTTTGCTGGTGCAAATGCCGCAGAGCGATCGCTCGCAATTGCGCGAGCGGCAAGAAAATTGCATTGCTTGTTGCAATGCCTTTGCGCAACGGGCTACTGATCAGGGCATCAAGGTGTCTAAGCACCCGAATTCTCCAGCGGGATCGGTCTTTCGAACGGAGAACGACTACGAGATTCTCATGGATGGGCTGGATGCTAGGCATATAGGATATTGTCCGGATGTAGGTCACATTGCAAAGGGTGGCATGGATCCCTTGGAGGTATTAAAAAAATACCGGAACCTCACAAATTTGGTCCATTACAAAGATATGTACGAAGACGGTGCATGGGCACAAACGGGAGAGGGCTCAATCGATTTTGTCGCCATCACCAAATATCTCATCGAAACAGACTATGAGGGTTGGATTATCATGGAGGACGAATGCGATGCCTGCATTACAAAGCCCGACGATGTCACCGTTGAGGATGGGAAATACATTGCTGCAGTTTTACAACCAATGTTGACCTAAGCGACTTTAAATTACCAATCCCTAGCAGACTGTCGTATTCGATTTAGTACTTAATTCAAATAAGATCTTGATCCTGCCTGCTGGACGCAGGAAGGCAGGTCCAGAAGAGGCGTCAAAACCTGCCTGCCGTCAGGCAGGCGTAGGCATAGCTTAGCTCTGGTGAGGCTTTGCAACGAGGTATGGGATCAAGAGGGATTAGAATTATTGCTAATGTTTAAAACGACAATCTACTAACCACCTAGGATCGTATGCCTAGTCTCTAACACTTTTCTGGCCTCCGGCAGCATCTCAGATTTAATCAGTAGGATATCTGTCTCATACGTAGAAATTGCGAAAATGCTGATATCTGCTTCGGCCAGGAGGCTGCTCAAGTCAGCCAGTATGCCGATCAGACTCAGGTCGAGTGGCCCCACGACTCGAATTGCCGCCCAACCGGATTCACATTTGAGCCCCTTCGGTACGCACTGCGACTCACATATTACGGACAGCTCCTCGGGCGTTTTTGTCACCGAGAGAAATGCTGACTCAATTGACAAGAGCGGTAAATCTGCATGGGGAGGTGCATGGCAGATGGAGAGATCGTAGGGCAATATTTGCAATGAGAGCTCCATGTTTATTTTACGTTTCAAAAAATGCAATGCTTCCGCCAGTCCAAATTTTATCTGCCTTGTTGTGATCTACGTTGCTCATTGCACTTTTTGTCATTCGCACCAAATTGAATGTAGCCTTTGGTCGATCTTCATTTCTCAACCAACTATAGATGACCCTAATTTCTGCTTTGGCAAGGTCGCCTTTGGGATCCTCAAAAGTCGGAGCGAATTCCACTTTCTTCTGTAAAATGTAGCCACTGGGATCTGGTAGAGCAGTGAGATCTTCTCTCCTGGGATTTAGGATCACACCCTGACCAGAGAATGAAAAAAGTGGCTTAAGTACATATTCTGCAAGGTTTTGGTCGGAAGGAAAATCCGAAGCGTAATACGTCTCGGGTGCATAGGGGTGTTTCAGTTTAGGCATGGTATGTTTCGAAATCTTGAAAAACCAATTCGGGTGCACCACCCATTCCAAGTCCAATGCACGCTCTAGATCGATGGGAAGTTGGGTGGCAGACAAGCGATCTATCTCATCAAAAATAAATCGATTGTAAATTCTGGATATTTTTTTCTCTTCCGATTCTGTTTGATAATATACCGCATTGCCATGTTGCTTCAAATCTGTGAGACACACGATGGGCAAGCCCAAGTGAGCGTGAGTGGCTGCGAAATCAATTCTCGTTTTCTGCTTGGTAGGTTTGTAATCAATCAGTGCGACCTCTGCAGGATCATGCGAATGAAGAATGATTTTTTTCATGCGCTCGAGATAGGTTTCTTCTTCGAAGCCGGAGAAAAAGCATGTGACCTCGGGATCTATTTCGTAGTGCGTGCGATACGCACTGGCCAGTTCGTATTGATAATAATTCAAGGTCGAGCAAGCTTGCAACTCGATGAGGGCTGGCACCAGTTTATGTTCATGATCTTGGCAGATTGCAAAATCAAGGCACATAAGATCTGGTCTTCCTGCATGCTCATGCACGTGAATGTGACTCGGTATCGCCTCGTGCAGTTCTTTTGCCGGGATTCTTAAAATCTGATCAACCAGTGATTCACAAACATCGAGCAATCGGTCTCGAAAATATGCGGGCAAAAATATTGGAGACTCGCTCACCCGAAAGTCGAGTTCGCCGGGATATTTCGAATGCAATTGATTAAGTACGGCGGTGTACTTCTCCTGAGAATATTGCTGATTAAATGTTTGATTGGAATTTACCGGAGCCATTATGCCAGTACTTCTTCTCTGAGTGCACTGTAGGAGGACGTTAAAAAACCCGGTAAGACGACGCTGCAAGTCAGCTTGATCTTGTCTTCATCTTCGAGATCTTCGAGTATTTCGCAATATTTTTCTTCGCCAAATACGGTCACAACAGCTTTCTTGCGATCCAGCGTTTTTAAATGTGCGGTCATACCCGCTGGTTCTGCCTCGGGATGATACTGAGTACCAATGACCTCGGGGGTAAAGCGTATCGCCATAATACAACGTTCCAACTTTACGGTAGGCCGATACTTTTCGATTGATAGGATCGTTGCTCCCATAGCATCAAATGCAGCGATGTTTGGCTGTACTACCTGATAGTCCCTGGAGTCGACTGCAAAATAGGGATCGGGCAAGTCTTGCAATAGAGGCTCCACTCTACCTGCATCGGTCTTATGAACCGGCATCACCCCAAAGGAGTATGATTTGCGCTTGGTTATTTTGCCCAATTGCCAATGATGACATAGCATTTGAAATGAGTGGCAAATGAGAAATAGGTACTTCTTTTGATCTGAACGGGCATTGTGTAGTAGAATATCATCCATCAATTTGAAATACGGTCCTTCCCAAGACTCGCCCGAAGGCACTGGGCTGCCGGGGCCACCAGAAGAAATAAATACATCGTGGTCGTGAACTGAGGGGATCTCATTCTTTTTACGCACGTCGTAGCTTTGTGCGGTTCCTCCATATCCGTGCAGGTGATTGGCTACAATTTGCTTGATGCTGGGAAAACCCTGATTGGGGTATCCGTTGTTTAAATCCAGCACGGCAATACTCGGAGTATCTTCCTCTTGTTGACTATTTTTTAGCTGCATAAATACTATCTGAGATAAAGTGGCCCCAGCTCACATTTGTTTTCGTCGCACGATGTGCATTTGCTTTCTCAATGGCCATCTTGGCACTGTGCTCTACCACCCATTCAAAATTTGCTTCTCCGACAGAGTTGATATCCGCATCTGGAGCGGGGTTGCAAAAGTCGATCGCGTAGGGAGTGCCATCGCGCACGGCAAATTCAACAGTATTGAAATCATATCCCAGCGTCTTACACAATTGCAAAGTATAGCTCTTTAAAGTCTTTAGAAGCTTCTTTAGTTCCGCACCTTGGGTTTGGGATTCAGCATGGTATCGCTCTAAAGGGGGATTGCGAGGATTGTATGGCATGATGTGCACATATTTTTGTCCGAGGCAATAGATACGGTAGTAGTCCTGAAAATCAATCTCTTCCTGAAGCATCATCACGAGCTGGCCTGTTTCGGTCAGCTTGGCAAATGCATCATTCAGGCTTTCTACGCGGTAGACGCTTTTCCATCCTCCTCCAGCATAAGGTTTCATATACGCTGGAAATCCAATGTGCTCCTCAATATAGTCCCAATCCAGCGGATAGGCCAGATTACGGAAGGACTTGTCACTAGTGTCGGTTGGCTTTTCGAAAGACGGGAGCAATACTGTCTTTGGTACGGGCACTCCGATTTTTTCTGCCAGGCAATTATTGAAAAATTTCTCATCGGCACTCCACCAAAAAGGATTGTTGATCACACATGTGCCCTGCAGTGCAGCATTTTTTAAATACGCACGATAAAATGGCACGTCTTGTGAAATACGATCGATGATCACGTGATAACCGTAATCAACATTCTGCTGAACTTTGTCGATCAACACAGGTTCTGCCACAATTTTCCCTTTGCCTTTCTGATTGACCCGATCAATAAAAGCCCAGGGAAAAGTGTCCTCCTGCCCAAATAAAATTCCAACCTTTTTTACTGCTTTGCTCATACTTTTGAATTATTCATCATATTATCCATTATCCAAAGCCGCGCCTGCCTGCCGGCAAAGGCAGGCTTCCCAATCTCTCCGCTTCGCTGCGTGCTTGGGAATCGCTAGGTTACATTCTCCATTCTCCATTCTCCATTCTCCATTCTCAATTGTCCATTCTCCATTAATGAAAATACGTTCCTACATATTCCGGAAATGCCATGCACCAAAGAGGCCAGTCATGTTTTGCCCACTTTTTTTCATCGTACCAGT